>JADHEF010000031.1_pt1 | contig 167234 bp, 134 predicted proteins | sample 8952391 | NCBI WGS metagenome assembly JADHEF01 (sample SAMN16124439, study PRJNA663245) | bioreactor sludge metagenome | isolation source: sludge (nitrite) | place: India:Bengaluru | collected 2019-02-28 | reverse complement strand
GTGGATGGGGGTGGATGGGGGTGGATGGGGGTGGATGGGGGTGGATGGGGGTGGACGGGGGTGGCGGGGGTGCGCGGGGGGGTAGGAAGTGGAAAAGGGTTGGCGCGGGCGCTAGACTTGGACGGGAAGGTTTGGCGGGCGGCAGTTTGCCCCATGGAGGTGTTGTGCGATGAAGCCTGAGGACCTGATTCCCACCCATGGCAGATACCGGGAGTTGAAGAGTTTTCAGGTGGCCCAACTGGTGTATGACGTGACGGTGCGTTTTTGCGGGAGGTATGTGGAGCGGACGAGCCGGACACGTGATCAGATGGTGCAGGCCGCGCGGAGCGGGGTGCAGAACATTGCGGAGGGGAGCCAGGCGTCGGGCACGTCGAAGAAGACCGAACTCAAGCTCACGAATGTGGCGCGGGCGAGCCTTGAGGAGCTGCGCCTGGATTATGAGGATTTTCTGCGGCAGCGGGGGCTGCCTGTCTGGGACCGCACCGACCCGCGGCGTGAGGATTTGTTTCAGCGCCGCTGCGCCACCGCCGACGCGGTGGCTGAATGGGTGCGCGAGGTTCACAAGGGGGGACAGAAACGGGCCACCTATGCTGAAATCGCCGCGAATGCGGCGCTGCTGCTGGTGACGGTGGCGTGCAGCCTGCTTGACCGGCAACTGCGGGCGCAGGCGGCGGCTTTTGAGAGCGGGGGCGGGTTTACGGAGAGGCTGTACCGTGTGCGGAGCGAGGCGCGGCGCAAGGGGCAAGACCGGGGCGAGGGTTGACGGGGGCGGGGCGAGAAGAAGGGGGAGGTGGACGGAAGTGGACGGAAGTGGACAGGGGTGGACGGAAGTGGACGAAAAGCCCACGCCCCACACCCAGCCCACACCCAGCCCACGCCCAGCCCATGCGCCAGCCCACGCCCCAGCCCACGCCCCAGCCCACGCCCCAGCCCACGCCCCAGCCCACGCGCCAGCCCACGCCCCAGCCCACGCCCCAGCCCACGCCCCAGCCCACGCCACGCCCGGTCCACCTCTGTCCACCCCCGTCCACCCTAGTCCACAGGAAGTGCGTGCGGGGCGGGGCTTTTTGCATGTCCGCCGTCCGGATGGTAGGCTGTGGGGGTGGTTTGCGCGCTGGCGCGGACCCGTGGACATGCAACAGCGAGGAGAAGACCATGCGCGTATCCCCTGGAATGATGCTGGCGGTTGCGGGGCTGCTGTGCGCCCCGGCCCTTTTTGCCCTGGAGGCGGTGGAGGGCGGCCCGGCCTTCAAGACGCACCGGATCGGCACGTACCGGGGCGAGTCGTGCGGGGTGGGCGACTTCAACAAGGACGGGAAGCTGGACATTGTGGCGCTGCCGTACATTTACCTTGCGCCGGAGTTCAAGGCGGTGGAAATCTGCAAGGTGGAGGGCGAGGTGGACGAGGAGGGCAAGGGCTACCGCTGGGACTTCATGAACGCGCCGCTGGACGTGGACGGCGACGGCTGGCTGGACGTGGCGACGGCGTCGTGGTTCGGCAAGAAGGCGGAGTGGCTGAAGCACCCCGGGGAGAAGATGGAGGGGCTGTGGGCGCGGACGCTGATCGAGGAGAACGGGAACTACGAGTGCGGCGAGATGTGGGACGTGGACGGCGACGGGAAGCCCCTTGAGATTCTGCCGGCGGTGATGGGCACGTGCTGGTACGAGTCGGCGAAGCTTCCCGACGGCACGCGGGGCATGGTGAAGCACGTCATCTCCGAGAAGACGATGATCTGGGGCGTGGGCGGCGGCGATGTGAACGGGGACGGACGGCCCGATGTGATCCGGCCCGACGCCTGGTTTGAGGCGCCCGCCGATCCGCGCAAGGGGGAGTGGAAGGAGCATCCGCTGGCCATCGGCGGCAAGGAGGACGGGAAGGCGGACCACACGGCGCCGGTGCTGGTCTATGACGTAAACAAGGACGGGCTGAACGACCTGGTGACCAGCGTCGCCCACGACTACGGCATTTTCTGGTACGAGCAGGGGAAAAAGGACGGGGAGACCACCTGGAAGCGGCACCTGATTGATGACACGTGGTCGCAGTCGCACAGCCACGCGCTGGCCGACTTTGACGGGGACGGCGACCTTGACCTGGCGACGGGCAAACGTTTCATGGCCCACAACGGGGGCGACCCCGGCGAGATGGAGCCGCTGGGCGTGTACTGGTACGAGCTTGAGCGCGGCCCGGAGCCCGTTTGGAAGAAGCATGTCATCTCGTACGACGAGGGCATCGGATCGGGGTTGAACCTGGTGGCGGTTGACCTGGACGGCGACGGCGACCAGGACATCGTGGTGACGGGGAAATGGGGCGGCCCGGTCTGGTTTGAAAACACGCAGAAATAGGGCGTCACGGCGGCGGGAAACCATTTCCCCGGACCGCCGCCGGAATGGTATACTACCCGCCTTTGCGGCGCGTCCGCGCCGCCAACAGGAGAGATTTTTCCATGATTATCGTGATGGCCTCGTCAAAGAAGGAAGACGTCGATCATGTGGTGCAGCGGGTCGAGGAACTCGGCTACAAGGCGCATGTGATCGTGGGCGTGGAGCGCACCGTGGTGGCCGCGGTGGGCGACGAGCGCGGCAAGGAGCGGCTCATTTCGCTTGAGGCGCTGCCCCATGTGGAGAAGGTGTTCCCGATCCTGAAGCCCTACAAGCTGGCGGGGCGCGAGGTGAAAAAGGAGCCGTCGGTCATCAACTGCGGCGGTGTTTCCGTGGGCGCGGGCCATTTCTGCGTCATGGCGGGGCCCTGCTCGGTGGAGTCGGCGGACCAGATCATGGACACGGCGCACGCGGTGAAGGAGGCGGGGGCGCACATGCTGCGGGGCGGCGCGTTCAAGCCGCGCACCTCCCCCTACAGCTTCCAGGGGATGGAACTGGAGGGGCTGAAGCTGCTGTGGGCGGCGGGCCAGGCGTGCAAGATGCCGGTGGTGACGGAGGCGACGACGCCGGAGCAGGTGGCGCTGGTGGCGGAATTCGCGGACATGATCCAGATCGGCGCGCGCAACATGCAGAACTACGGGCTGCTGCGCGCGGCGGGCAAGGCGAAAAAGCCGGTGCTGCTGAAGCGCGGCATGATGTCCACCATCAACGAGTTCCTGATGTCGGCGGAATACATCATGAGCGAGGGCAACCCGGACGTGGTGCTCTGCGAGCGGGGCATCCGCACCTTTGAGACGGAAACGCGCAACACGCTGGACATCCAGGCGGTGCCGGTGATCAAGCAGTACAGCCACCTGCCCATCATCGTGGACCCGAGCCACGCGGCGGGCCGGTGGGAGCTGGTGATTCCGATGGCCTGCGCGGCGGTGGCCGCGGGCGCGGACGGGCTGATTGTGGAGGTGCACCCCGAGCCCGGCAGGGCCATGTCGGACGGGCAGCAGTCGCTGAAGCCCGCGCGCTTCGAGGAAATGATGAACGCCATCCGCCCCCTGGCGGAGGTGATGGGCAAGACCCTGTGACCAGCGGGGACGCCGGAGACACCATGGACGAGCCGATGCGCCAGGACGACACGCTGATACCGCCGGAGGAAATCGAGGCGGCGCCGGACGGCGGGGACATCCTTGAGCCGGTGGAAAGCCTGGGCCGGGAGGAGTCGCGGCAGGCGCTCTACGCGCTGCTTTTCGCGGCGGACCGCCCGCTGAGCGCGGGCCGGCTCGCGGAGGCGCTGGGCGACATGGACCCCGACATCGTGGCCATGCTGCTGGAGGAGCTCCGGGAGGAGCTGAACGGCCGCAGCGAGCTTCCCTACTCGCTGTGCGAGATAGCGGGCGGCTACCAGCTGATGACCAAGCCGCAGTTCGCCCCCTTTGTGCGGCGGCTTTTCCAGATCAAGAAGAGCAACCGCATGTCCAAGTCGCTGCTGGAGACGCTGGCCATCATCGCCTACAAGCAGCCCGTGACCCGCGCGGAGGTGGAGGCGATCCGCGGCGTGAGCGTGTCCTACGCCTTCGACCAGCTCCAGGAGAAACGGCTGATCAAGGTTTCGGGCGTGTCGGATCTGCCCGGCCGGCCGAAGCTGTACCGGACCACCGACGAGTTCCTGACCACCTTCGGCCTGAAGAGCCTGAAGGAGCTCCCGTCGCTGGACGAACTGAAGATACTGGACTGAGCACGGTGCTGCGGCTGCAGAAATACCTTGCGGAATGCGGCGTGGCCTCGCGGCGCGCGTCGGAGCAGCTCATTGCGGAGGGCCGCGTCACGGTGAACGGCGAGGTTGCCCAGGTGGGCCGGACCGTGGACCCGGAGACGGACCGGGTGGCGCTGGACGGCGCGCCGGTGGGCCGCGCGGACGACAAGGTGTACATCGTGCTGAACAAGCCGCGCATGACCATGACCACCGCGCATGACACCCACGGCCGCCGCACGGTGCTGGATCTTGTGGACGGCCTGCACGCCCGGGTGTTTCCGGTGGGCCGGCTGGACTTCGACGTGGAGGGGGTGCTGCTGCTGACCAACGACGGCGAGCTGGCCTTCCGCCTGACCCACCCGTCCTACGAGGTGGAGAAAGTGTACCTTGCGCGGGTGCGCGGGCGGATGACCCCGGAGCGGGCGGCGCTGCTGGAGAAGGGCGTGATGCTGGAGGACGGCATGAGCGCGCCCGCGAAGGCGGCGGTGCTAAACGCGGACGACCGGTCGTCGCAGCTCCGCCTCGCCATCCACGAGGGCCGCAAGCGCGAGGTGAAGCGCATGTGCGCGGCGGTGGGCCATCCGGTGCAGGCGCTCCAGCGCACCGCCTTCGCCCACATCCGCGCGGACAACCTGCGCCCCGGCGAGTGGCGTTTCCTCTCAAAAGCCGAACTGGACGGCCTTCTCCGCCTGGTGGGCATGGATTCCCCCCGGCCCGCCAAATAGTCCGCCCCCCCTATTTGATCGTTCCGCACCTTTTGCCGACCTCATAGAACATGCGGCAGTGCCCCATGGATGCGCGCGGCGGGAGGTTGTTGCCCTCCTGCAGGATGAAACGTCCGCCCTCCAGCACCCCGGACGCCAGGATGCGGCGCGTTTCGGCCAGCAGCGGCTCCGGATCGTCCCCCACAAAGAGGGGTGCGCGCGGGCCGCCGGAGACAAGCGTTTCCGGTCCCATCTCCTCGCGGAACCGGGTGAAATCCACCGGGAATCCCGTGTCAAAGGAGGTGACATTCAGCTCGCCCCGCAGCACCGGAAATAGGCGCTGCGCGTTGCCGCAGAGGTGGATGCCCCTTTTGCCCGCCGGGCAGAAGGCGTCGAAAAGCCGGCGGTGCCTGGGCAGGACGAATTCCCGGTACTGGTCCACGGAAAGCATCTCCACGGAGTCGTCGGCGGTCCCGTAGTCGTCCGCCTGGGGGGGGAGTCCGAAAAAGCGCCGCCATGCGTGAATCCGGGCCACCACGGCCTCGGTGATGTAGTCGAGGAGCTCGCGCGCGTATTCCGGGTCGGTGAGCAGATCAGTGCAGATTTCCGTGGGTCCGCGCAGGCTGGCCGCAGTGGTGAACACGCCGTCGAAGAAGAGGAAGGGTGACGAGTCCACGGGCTCCACCGGGCGGCCGCAAAAGGACCAGCCCGCGCGGCTTTTCGCGCGGAAATGCTCCAAATGCCGCAGGGCGCGCTCCGCCCACTCCCCGGCGAAGGGGTCGGGAATGCCCCGGTCGAAGAGCATGCGCTTGTTGCCGTCGTTCAGCAACGGCGCGGCGTAGGGCACCTGTCCCCGGTGAAACACGACGGGCGCGCCGAACCACGCGGCGTCGTAGATGTTTTCAAAGTCCACATGGGGCCGCCATACTTCGGGCAGCCCCTTTTCGTGGTCTCCGGGCAGGAAGTGGCGCACCCAGTAGTTCCATTCCAGCACGGCGCGCCCCATGAGCTCCGGATCGCGCATGTAGTCGTGGTATTCCAGCCCACCCCGGTTGTGCGCCGGATCAAGCATGAGCATGCGGGGGTTGGTGTTCAGCCGGACGGGGACGCGGCCGTGTTTGTTCTCATTAAAAGCCGCCCAGAGTTCAGCGCTTTCCGCGTTGTGCGCGGTGAAATCCGTTTCCCCCGCGGCTGGGAGATCAAAGAGGGTGATGTCATGCATTGAGCGGCTCCGTTCGGTTTGCCGGGCTGGCCCGTGTTCCGCCCCCCATCATCGCACAGAAGCACCGTCCGCCGTCCAGTCGGCGGGCTTGAGAATGGGGAATGCGCACACTTTGAAAATGTTCCGTAAATAGACTTGTCCGGGGGCGCTTTGTTATCATCGGGATGGGTAAAAATGCCCAAAAAAGGAGTTGGCCCCGATTTGTTTACCAAACTGCTGCAAAAACTGTTCGGCACGAGCGCCGAGCGTGACGTAAAGCGCCTTTCGCCCCTTGTGGAGGCGGTGCGCGGCCATGAGGCGCGCGTGAGCGCGATGACCAACGACGCGCTGCGCGGGCAGACGGCCCTTTTCAAGGAACGCCTCGACCAGGGCGCGGCGCTGGACGACCTGCTGCCGGAGGCCTTCGCGGTGACGCGGGAGGCGGCCAAGCGGGTGGTGGGGCTGCGTCCCTTCGACGTGCAGGTCATCGGCGGCATCGTGCTGCACCGGGGCGGCATCTCGGAGATGGTGACGGGCGAGGGCAAGACGCTGGTGGCGGTGCTCCCGTGCTACCTGAACGCGCTCACGGGGAAGGGCGTCCACGTGGTGACGGTGAACGACTACCTGGCGCGGCGCGACGCGGAGTGGATGGGTCCCATCCACCAGTTTCTGGGGCTGAACGTGGGGCTGATCCAGCAGTACATGGACACCCGGGAGCGGCAGGTGGGCTACCGCGCCGACATCACCTACGGCATCAACTCCGAGTACGGTTTTGACTACCTGCGCGACAACATGGCGATCCGGCCGGAGCGCCGGGTGCAGCGCAGGCTGAACTACGCCATCGTGGACGAGGTGGACTCGATCCTGATTGACGAGGCGCGGACGCCGCTGATCATTTCCGGGCGGCCCGTGCAGAGCAGCGACGTGTACATCCGCGTGGACGACGTGGTGCGCCGCCTCCGGAAGGAGGAGCACTACACGGTGGACGAGAAGCAGCACCAAATCCTGCTGACCGACGAGGGGATGGAGGCGGCGGAGCGGATGCTGGGTCTGGAGGACCTGTACACCAACGAGAACATCGGGCTGGTGCACATCATCGAGCAGTCGCTGAAGGCGCACAACTTCTTCAAGCGCGACGACGAGTACATGGTGCGCGACGGCGAGGTGCTGATCGTGGACGAGTTCACGGGGCGCGTGCTGGACGGGCGCCGCTACTCGGACGGGCTGCACCAGGCCATCGAGGCCAAGGAGCGGGTGCCGATCAAATTCGAGTCGCAGACCATCGCCACGGTGACCTACCAGAACTATTTCCGCCTTTACGAGAAGCTGGCGGGCATGACGGGCACGGCGCTCACCGAGGCGGTGGAGTTCGACAAGACCTACGGCCTGCAGGTGACCCAGATACCGACGAACCTGCCGCTGGTGCGGAAGGATCTGACCGACCTTGTCTTCGCGACGGGGCGGGGCAAGTTCAAGTATGTGGTGAAGGAAATCCAGCGGGTGAACGAGACGGGCCGCCCGATTCTGGTGGGCACCGTGTCCATCGAGAAGTCGGAGGAGGTGGCGGAGCTGCTGCGCGACTCGGGCATCAACGGCTTCCAGGTGCTGAACGCCAAGCACCACGAGCGCGAGGCCTCGATTGTGGCGAACGCGGGCAAGCGCGGCGCGATCACCATCGCCACGAACATGGCGGGCCGCGGCACGGACATCAAGCTGGCGGAGGGCGTGCGCGAGCTGGGCGGCCTCTACATCATCGGCACGGAGCGGCACGAGTCGCGGCGCATCGACAACCAGCTTCGCGGCCGCTGCGGCCGCCAGGGCGACCCCGGCACGACGCGCTTTTATGTGAGCCTTGAGGACGAGGTGGCGCGGCTGTTCGGGGGCGACAAGGTGAAGCGGATGCTGGACTTCTTCGGGAGCCAGGAGATTGACGACGAGCCGCTGAGCCAGCGCATGGTGTCGCGGTCCATCGAGCGCGCGCAGCGGCAGGTGGAGGAGCACAACTTCGAAATCCGCAAGCACCTGCTCGACTACGACCTTGTGATGGACAAGCAGCGCAAGTACATCTACGCGCTGCGCCGGGACGTGCTTGAGGACCGGGACGTGACGGAGCGCCTGCGGGAGATGTTCGAGAACATCGTGGGCGACATCACCGCGGAGTACGCGCCCGAGAAGGCGCTGCCCGAGGACTGGGACATGGAGGGGCTGGCCCGGAAGATGCGCGCCCAGTTCAGCTTTGAGCCGAACCTCGACGGCGGCGGCGGCGCGGCGGAGCTGGCGGAGGAGCTGACCGGGCAGGTGATTGACGAGTACGCGCGGCGCGAGGAGTTCCTCGCGGAGGACATCCGGCGCTCCTACCGGGAACAGGTGGGCGGCGACGACAGCCGGATAGACTTCCGGAAGGTGGCGCGCAAGCGCATGCACGGCTTTGAGCTGATGGTGCTGCTGCGCACGGTGGACGACAAGTGGATAGACCACCTCTACCAGATGGACTACCTGCGCGAGTCGGTGCGGCTGCGCGCCTTCGGCCAGCGGGACCCGCTGCTGGAGTACAAGCAGGAGGGCTTCGAGCTTTTCGAGAACCTCATCCGCACCATCGAGGAGAACGTGACGGCCATGCTCTTCCGCCTCACCGACTTCTCCGCGCGGAAGGCGTCCGCGGTCCCCGGGCACAGGGAGGATCCCTACGCCACCCTGCAGGAGTACAGCCACGTGACGATGGACAAGGAGGCGGACCACAGCTTCTCCGCCTTTGACACGAGCCGGTTCACGCTGGGCGGCGAGAGGCGGCCCTTCAGCGAGGAGGGCGGCGGCGCGACGCCCGGCCCGGAGGAGCCGCCGAAGCGGAAGCCGGTGCGGGTGGTTGAAAAGGCCGGCCCGAACGACCCCTGCCCCTGCGGCAGCGGCAAGAAATATAAAAAGTGCTGCGGACGCCTAAATCCCTGATCCCCCTTGCCGTCGCCGCCTTCTGGCTGGTGATGATGGGGCTCCTCCTGCACCGGGAGGTTGTGGGGCCGATGCTCCACCCGCGCCCCGACGTGTCGCGCCTTTCCCGCCCGCAGGATGTGTGGATGGGACTGTACTTCGGGGGGGACCAGCGCGCCGGGTTCGTGCACTGGAGCACGGAGCCCGCCAACCGGGGCGACGACGCGGGCTACACCCTGGAGGTGCTCGCCCGCCTGACCATGCCCCTCTTCGGCCAAAGCGCCGCCATGAACCTCAGCGGAACCGCCTGGCAGTCCGCGGCGAACGGGCTGCGGGAATTCGACTTCACCCTGCGGTCGGGCGACTACGACATGCGCATCGAGGGCGGGGTGCGCAGGGGCGCGCTCGAGGCGCGGGTCCACACGGCGGGCGAGGTGATGCCCCTCAACCTGCCGGTGGACCGGGAGCTGCTGCTGGGCGGGGGCATGGGCCTTTCGTCCATGGCGCTGCCAGCGCTGGAACCCGGCCAGACGGCGCAGGTGGACACCTTCGATCCGACGACCATGTCGGTGGGCCGCGCCAAAGTGGAGGCGGTGAAGAGGGAGCGGCTTTCCCTGGGCGGCGCGGAGACGGACACCACGCTCATCACCACGACCATCGGCGGCATCACCACCCGCGCGTGGATTGACGCGAACCAGGAGGTGGTCCGCGCGGAGACGCCCTTCGGCATCACGGTGCAGCGCATCACCCCGGAGGAGGCGCTGGCCCCGGTGGCCCCCGGCGAGCAGGCCAACCTGCTCCAGAACGTGTCCATCGCGCCCGCCGGAAAGACGCCGGCGCGGGACGAGACGCGGATGCGGGTGCGCTTTACGGGGATTCCGGAGGACAGGATGCCGCCGGAGACGCAGTTTCAGCGGCGGGACGGCGACACCTACGAGATCACCACGCCCGTCCCGGACCCGGCGGCGCCCGCAGACGAGATCACGGCGGCGGACGTGCGCCAGTATCTCGGCAGCGACGCCTTCATCTCTGCGGGGCACGAGCGCATCAAGGCGCTGGCCGCCGAAATCGCCGGCGGCGCGGAGGACAACACGGAAAAGGCGCGCCTCCTCCTGGACTGGGTTTACGGGAACATCGAGAAAAAGCACACGCTGAGCATGCCCAGCGCGCTGGACGTGCTGCGCACGCGCGAGGGCGACTGCAACGAGCACAGCGTGCTCTTCACCGCGCTGGCGCGGGCGGCGGGGATCCCGGCCCGCACCGCAATCGGCCTGGCATGGAGCGGGGAAATCAACGCCTTCGGCTACCATGCGTGGGCGGAGCTTTACCTGGGCCGGTGGACCCCCATGGACCCGACATTCGGCCAGCAGTTTGCGGACGCAACGCACATCAAACTCGTTGACGGCGGACCGGAGACATGGCCCCGGCTGCTGGGATACATCGGCAACCTGGACATCGAGGTGCTGGAAACCGGCCCAAAGCCGCAGGAACCGCAATGATACGCACGGAACAGCTGACCAAGCATTTTGGCGAGAAGATGGCGGTGGACCGCCTTGATCTGGAGATCCCGGCGGGCACCTTCTTCTGCTTCCTGGGGCCGAACGGCGCGGGCAAGACCACCACCATCAAGATGCTGACGGGCCTGCTGCACCCCAGCGGCGGCCGCGCCTTTCTGGGCGGCCATGACATCCAGAAGACGCCGGTGGAGGCGAAAAGGCTGCTCGGCTACGTGCCCGACCACCCCTTCCTCTACGACAAGCTCACGGGCAACGAATTCATGCAGTTTGTGGCCGGACTCTACCAGATGGGCGCGTCCGAGTGCGCCGAACGGTGCGGTCCGCTGCTGGAGATGTTCGAGATAGCGGGGGTGGCGGACCAGCTCATCGAGGACTACAGCCACGGCATGCGCCAGAAGCTCTCCTTCGCGTCCTGCTTCCTGCATGATCCGAAGATTGTGATCGTGGACGAGCCGTGGGTGGGGCTGGACCCCAAGAACATCCGCTTTGTGAAGGACTTCCTGCGCAGGAAATGCCGGGAGGAGGGGCTGACGGTGTTCATGTCCACGCACACCCTGTCCATCGCGGAGGAGGTGGCGGACCTCATCGGCATCATCCACCGGGGGCGGCTGGCGCGCACGGGCACGGTGGCGGAGATCAAGGCGATGCGCCGGACGCCGGGATCGCTCGAGGATGTTTTCCTCGAAATCACCCGCGAGGACGGCGAGGCATGAGGGGCGCGGCGGCATGAGGCAGGTGGCGACAGTCCTGAGGGCCAAGCTGCGCATGGCGCGCCACGAGATCGCCGGGGTGCGCCACCAGTCCAAGCTGAAGGTGGGCGTGATATCGGTTTCCGCGCTGCTGCTCTGGGCGGGGACCTTCGCGGTGTTTTACGCCGGGTTCGACTGGATCATCGACTTCGGCGGCCGCACCAGCATGGAGTTCAACTTTGGCGAGCTGCTCATGTCGCGGCTTCTGGGCGTGCTTTCCCTCTCCATTTTCCTGATGCTCGTCTTTTCCAACGTGCTGGTGGCCTTCGCCACGCTGTACCGCTCGCGCGAGGTGGTCTACCTGCTCCAGGGCCCCATCCGCTGGGATCACTTCTTTTACGCGCGCTTCACCGAATGCGCGGCCTTCAGCTCCTGGTCCATCGCCTTTCTCGGATCGCCGCTTATTCTGGCCTACGGCCTCGCCATGAAGGTGTCCCCCCTCTTCTACCCGGCCGCCGTGCTCTTCTTTCTTCCGGCCATCGTGGTGCCCGCATGCGCCGGGGCCGCGCTGGCGATGCTGCTGGTGCGGGTGTTTCCGCTGTTCAAGCCCGCGCACATGGCCGCGGCGGGCGCGGGCGCGGTGGGGCTGTTCTTCCTTTATTTCCGCCACGCGCTCCGGGGCACGCGCATCACGGACGACACCATCCTGCCGGTGTTCATGGAGGCGACGGGGCGGGTGCAGTCCCCCCTGCTTCCGAGCCACTGGGTCTCCCAGGGAATCCTCGCGGCGGCGCGGGCGGACCTGGGCGAGGGGCTGTTCTGGTTCCTCTGCCTTCTCTCCACGGCGCTGGCGGCCCTGCTTTTCTGCGGCTGGCTGGCAAACCTTGTTTTTTATCCGGGCTGGTCCTATCTGGCGGGGCAGGACCGGCAGCGCGTCCGGCCGCTGAACCGGGGGCTTCTGAACTTTTTCGCCCGCGCGCTGCGCCGCGTGCCCAACCCGCACCGGGCGCTGAGCGTGAAGGACGTGAAGCTGTTCTGGCGCGACCCCACCCAGTGGTCCCAGTTCGTCATCTTTTTCGGCATCATCGCCGTCTACTTCGCCAACATGCGCCACAACCCCGGGGCGGGCGAGCAGGCGATGTGGCGGAGCTGGATTGCCTGCCTGAACGTGGGATCCCTCACGCTCATCCTCGCCACGCTCACGAGCCGCTTCGTCTTCCCGCTGGTCAGCCTTGAGGGGCGGCGGTTCTGGATCCTCGGACTCGCGCCGCTCACGTTCCGCCAGGTGGTCTGGCAGAAATTCTGGATGAGCGTGATCACGACCTCCCTGTTCACCGTGGGGCTGGCCGCGCTGTCGGGCCACCGGCTGCAACTGGAGCCGGTGTACCAGTGGCTCACGGTTTACACTGTGGCGCTGGCCAATTTCGGGCTGGCGGGGCTGGCGGTGGGGCTTGGGGCGCTCTACCCCACCTTCACCGAGGACAACCCCGCGCGGATCGTGAGCGGGCTCGGCGGCACGCTGAACCTGCTCCTGAGCATCGGCTACATATCCCTGGTCACGGCGGCGCAGGTCCTCGTGCTCCAGTGGCAGGCGCTGCGCTGGTTCTCCGACCCGGCGGCGTTCCACTGGGCACTGGCCGGGGCGGTGGTGTTTGACGCGGCGCTGACGCTGCTGTGCGTGTTCGCGCCCATGCGCATGGGACTGCGCAACCTTGACGGCATGGAATTTTGAGGCGACGCGGAGGAAAGGCCCCCATGAAGATCTTTTCCCTTGAAACCAGGGCGCACAGCCAGATGGTGAACATTGACGCGCTCGTGCAGCGGGCGGTCACGGAGGGCGGCCTCGCGGAGGGGCTGGCCCATGTGCACGCGCCGCACACCACCGCGGGGGTGACCATCAACGAAAACGCCGATCCGGACGTGACGGCGGACATGGCCATGATTCTCGACCGGATGGTGCCGTGGCGGGGCGGCTACGCCCACGGGGAGGGCAACAGCGCCGCCCACGCCAAGGCCTCGCTGATGGGTTTCGGCGTCATGGTGCCGGTTGAAAAGGGCCGCATCCGCCTGGGCACCTGGCAGTCGGTCTATTTTTGCGAATTTGACGGCCCCCGCACCCGGCAGGTGTGGATAACCCTCGTGCCCGGCGCGTAGGAAAGGACAACAGCCATGGCCCTGCCCAGGCACAAGACCAAAATCGTGGCCACCGTGGGCCCCGCCTCCGAATCGCCTGAAATGCTTGAGCGCCTGATCCGGGCGGGCATGAGCATCGCCCGGCTGAATTTTTCCCACGGGGATTTTTCCGCGCACGGGGCCACCATCGCCGCCATCCGGGCCGCCTCGTCGGCCGCCGGACGCCGCGTCGCCATCATGGCCGACCTGCCCGGGCCGAAGATGCGGCTCGGCGGTTTTGCGGAGGAGCCGGTCCTGCTCCGCCGGGGGGAGCCGTTCACGCTCACCGCGGACCCCGCGCCGGGTTCGGCGCGGGGCGTTTCCACGACCTTCAAGGAGCTGCCCGGCGTGGTCAGGCCGGGCGACCGCCTTTACCTGAACGACGGAACGGTCCAGCTCATTGTGGAGCGCGTCGCCGGGGATGACGTTGAATGCACGGTGGCGGTGGGCGGCGAGCTGCGGTCGCGCAAGGGGCTCAACCTTCCGGGCATCCGCCTGGGGGTCAGCGCCTTCACCGAACACGACCGGGCCTGCCTCGAATTCGCCCTCGACCACGGCGTGGACGCCGTCAGCCAGTCCTTTGTGGAGACGGCGGCGGACGTTGAGGCGGTGCGCGCGGCGGCGCGCGCCCACGGCGGCGCGGCCCCGTTCATCATCGCGAAGATAGAGCGCGCGGACGCGCTGGCCCACATAGACGAGATTCTTGCGGCGGCCGACGGCATCATGGTGGCCCGCGGCGATCTTGGGGTGGAGGTGCCCATCGAGGAAATCGCCCTGCTCCAGAAGGACCTGATAGGCCGGGCAAACCTTGCGGGCAAGCCCGTCATCACCGCCACGCAGATGCTGGAGTCCATGGTGTCCAGCCGGATGCCCACCCGCGCGGAGGCCACCGACGCGGCCAACGCGATTCTGGACGGCACGGACTGCGTCATGCTTTCGGCGGAATCGGCGATGGGGCGCTTTCCCGAGGAGTCGGTGGCGATGCTCGCCAGGATTGCCGCCGCCGCCGAGGCGGCGAGGCCGCCCGTGTCGGCGCAGGAGCTTTACCGGCGCTTTTCAAGAACGGCCCCGGCGACGGTGGCGGAAACCGTGGCGGCGATGGTGGACAACGCGCTGGATCTCACCCCCTGCGCGGCGGTGTTTGTGCCCACCGGAACAGGGGCCACGGCGCGGCGCCTGTCACGGGGCAAGCCTCCGGTGTGGATTGTGGCCTTCAGCCGGGAGCGCGCCGTCTGCCAGCATCTTGAATTCTCCTGCGGCGTCTGGGCGGAGGAACGGGAGGCCGGTGAGGGGGAATGGCCGGACCTCATACCCAAATGGCTCGCTGCGCGGGAAGTAACCGGGGAGACCGCCCTGCTTGTGACGGGCCCGGACGACCGCCACCCCGGCGCGTCGCACCGCATCGAGTTCATCCGGACGGGCGGGGATCACTCGTAGCGCAGCGCGATGACGGGATCCACCCCGGCGGCCTTTACGGCGGGGTACACGCCGAAGAAGATGCCCACGCTCAGGCTGAACAGGAAGGCGGTGGCCGCGGACCAGAGCGAGATGCCGATGGGCAGGTTCGGGTAGAAGAAGTGCAGGGAAAAAGCCCCCACGGTGCCGAGGGCGATGCCCAGCATTCCGCCGAGCAGGCTGAGGGTGACCGCCTCGATGAGGAACTGGAAGGCGATGTCGAAGCGGCGCGCGCCCACGGCCATGCGCACGCCCACCTCGCGGGTGCGCTCGCGGACGGAGACGAGCATGATGTTCATGATGCCGATGCCGCCGACGAGCAGCGAGATGGAGGCGATGCCCACGAGCATGAGCCGCAGCATGTCAAAGATGCGGGTGAAGGTGGAGAGCATGCCGTCCTGATCGGTGACGGTGAAGTCCTCGTTGTTGTCAAAGGCCGACATCATGATCTGGCGCACGGACTTGGCGGCGAGCTTGATGTCCTCCTGGGTGCGCGCGGAGCACAGGATTTCAAACAGCTCCTGGCGGTTGAAGAGGTCCTGCGCGCTCGGAAGGGGAATGATGCAGAGATCGCCCAGGTCAATGCCGAGGGCCATGCCGCGCTCCTCGAGGATGCCGACGACCATGTGCTTTGACCCGTTCACGGTGAGCCGCTTGTAGAGGGCGGGCTCCTCGCCGAAAAGCTCCCTTTTCAGCTTGGTGCCGATGATGCAGACCCGGTTGTTGCGCTCGATGTCGCGCTCGGAGATGAACCGGCCAATCTGCGTGTAGAGCTGGCGCACCCGGTCGAAGTCGGGGGTGGTGCCGATGGTGAGCACGCTCCGGGAGCGCTTCCCGTAACGGATGTTGGCGAGGCCGATGATGTTCGAGGCGACGCCGGTGACGCCGGCGGCCTTGCGCTTGATGGTCTGGGCTATTTCGTAGGTGAGCTTCTTGTTGCTGCCCGCGGTGATGGGGAAAAGGCCGGTGGTCTCCTGCTTGCCCGGCGTGATGATGAGGATGTTGCTCCCCATGACCGCGAATTCCTTCTGGACATAGGCCTGGGCCGACTCGCCCAGCGCCACAAGCAGGATGACGGACATCACGCCGATGATCACGCCGAGCGTGGTAAGGAGCGACCGCACCTTGTTCTGGGCAATCGAGTGGATGGCGGTGAAAAAGTGGTCAAGGCCGCGCATCAGTCGTCCAGGGCCTCCACGATTTCAATCTTTGAGCCGTCGGCGAGGCCCTTGACCGAGATGGATGTGATGATGGTGTCCCCCACGGCGAGGCCGCCGAGAATCTCACGCTGGTCCCAGTTTCCGATGCCGGTTTCGACCTCGCGCTGCTCGGCGCGGCCGTCGCGGACGACAAAGGCGTACTTGTCGCGCACCAGCGCCTCGCTGGGCACAAAGGGGACATCCTCCTTGCGGTCGGTGATGATGGTCACGTCGGCGGACATGCCGGGCCGGAACATTTCCGCGCCCTCGTCAATGCTGATTTTGCAGAGCAGGCTCCGGCTGAGCTGCTCCATCATGGTGACCACGGGGGAGATGTAGGTGAGGGTTCCCTTGAATGTGCGGCCGGGGCAGGAGTCAATCTCGATCTCGGCGGTCTGCCCCACCTTGAGCGCCTCCAGGTTGGCCTCGTCAAAGGGGGCCTCAATGTAGGCCCCGCCGGCCTGCACCAGATAGGCCACGGGCATGCCCATCACCACGGCCTCGCCCACCTGGAGGAGTTTTTTGGCGACCACGCCCGCGAAGGGGGCGCGCACGAAGGCCTTGTCGCGCATGGCCTCGGCGGCGGCGCGGGCGTCCTGCGCGGTCTTCAGCGCGAGGGAGGCCTTGTCGTAGTCGCTCTGGGATATGGCCTGCTTTTCGGTCAGCGCCTTGATGCGGTTGAAATCGGACTGGGCCATCTCCAGCGCCGAGCTTGCGCGGCGCAACTCGATCTCAGAAATTTCCCGGGCAGTCTGCGCCGCGATGCGCGCCTGGCTGGCGCGGGATTCGCCCACGCTCAGGTTGGCCTGGGCCAGGGCCACCTGGGCGTCAAGTTCGGCATGGTTCAATTCCATCAGCAGGCCGCCCTCGGGCACGGCGTCCCCCTCGTTCACATGCACGGCGGAAACGGTCCCCACGCCCGCCGCCGACACCTTGGAGGCCAGCGGCGCGGTGACCGAACCGGTGGTGATGGCCGCCACGGTTTCCGTGACCGGACCGCGCGTGACCGTGGCCACGGTCACCTTCATGGGCACCTCCCGCATGCTGTAGGCCATGGCGCCGGCGACCGCCGCGGCGGCCAGCCCGAGCCACAGGGCGGCGCGGACGATCATTCCAGTCAGTGTTTTTTCTGCCATATGTCGCTCACTATTTTTCCGTCACGGAAGCTCACCACGCGCTCCGCATGCGCGGCCACGTCCGGCTCGTGGGTCACCATCACAATGGTGTGCCCCTGCTGGTGAAGCTCCCTGAACAATGCAAGAATGCCCTCGCCGCTGTGCGTGTCGAGGTTGCCGGTGGGCTCGTCGGCGAAGATGATGCTGGGCTTGTTGATGAGCGCGCGGGCGATGGCCACGCGCTGCCGCTGGCCGCCGGAAAGCTCGGAGGGGCTGTGCCCCAGCCGGTTGCCCAGCTCCACCGCCTCCAGGGCGGCCCTGGCCCGGCGGAGGCGCTCACCCCTTGGAACCCCCGCATACAGCAGGGGAAGCTCCACATTGTTGAGTGCGGAGCTGCGCGCCAAGAGGTTGAAATTCTGGAAGACGAAGCCGATTTCCCGGTTTCGGATCTGGGCGAGGCGGGCCTCGTTCAGGCCGCTCACCTTCTGGCCGTTCAGCCAGTAGTCGCCGGAGGTGGGCCGGGAAAGGCAGCCGAGGATGTCGAGAAAGGTGGTCTTGCCGGAGCCGGACGGCCCCATCACCGCGACATAGGACCCCCGGTCAATCCCCAGGGACACATGATCCAGGGCGTGTAAAGAATCCACGCCCATGGTGTATACTTTGCAAAGATCCCTGACCTGGATCAGGTGGTTGTCGCCGGGGTCGTCCATGACCGAAGATGGTAGCATGCCCGGCGCTTCTGGTACTACTATTGGTCCACCCGTTTCGGCTGCCGTGAAATCGCGCGGCGGAGGAGTCAGCATGTTGGTGTCGAGCCGGCTGTTCCCGTGGGTGTTTGCCTGCGCCCTTCTCACCCTTGCGGGATGCAAGGAGGACGCAATACGCACCTCGGCTGACAGGGTTGATTTTGGCGCGCATGAGTCGGAACAGTCCTTCGACCTTTGGAACGGCGGCGACAAACCCAAAGAGATGACGGTTTCCCTGGCGGCGGGCGCCCCCTGGATAACGGTTGACCCGGCGGAACTGACCAGCAGGACGCCGGTGGACGACCTGGAGAAGGGGGCGAAGGCGGAGCAGCTTGACGCGTACCGGGTGGTGGTGAGGCTGGACCGCACGCAAATCGCCGGGGGCGACGTTTCCACCGAGATAACCATCAGCGGCAGCCGCGCCAGGACGGTGGTCATCCCGGTGAAGGCCGCGCCGCCCTACGAGGCCATCGGCACCCTGACCCGGCTGCTGGACTTCGGCCCCAACGACAACGCGCTCAACTTCGGGGTGTGGAACATCAACACCGCCGCGGAGCAGCTTTCCGTGTCCGTGATTCCTTCCGCGCCCTGGATAAAAATCCGGGGCCAGCAGGTGGTGAGCAGGAACAGCGAGGACGTGCGCACCGTCACGGTGGAGGTGGACCGGAGCCTCCTGGGCGGCGGCTACCACACGGGCGAGATATCCCTGGTGTCGCCGGGTTTCACCGAAAAGAAAATACCCGTGCGCGTGTTCAAGCCGCTCCAGGCCATCGGCACCTCCCACCAGTCCCTGAACATCGGCACCACCATGCGCCCCTTCGAGTTCGAGGTTTGGAACGACAATCCGGCGGTGGAGCTGCTCAACATCACAGTGGCCCCGGGGGCGGACTGGATCACGGTTGATCCGGCCATGCTTTCAAGCGAGAAGCCCTACAACGACATCCTTGACCGGCAGCTGGTCACCGTGACCATCAACCGTGCCGCCCTGCCGCTGGGGGCGCACGAGGGGCACATAGACCTCATTCCCGACCGATCCGACGTGTACCCCGTCCGGATTCCCGTCTATGTCACCCAGGATGAAAGCACCCTGCCCGGCGGCCTGCGCCTGACAAACGTGCAGTACCGCTACTCGGCACCCTACCTGCTGGAGTTCACCTTCGGGCTGCGCGACGACCAGGACGCCCCGCTGGTGGCGGAACCATCGCTTTTCGGGGTTTCGGCCTATGAAAACGGCGACGATCTGCCGCCGGGGGCCGGCGCGCTGCTGAAGAAAAGCGCCGCCCGCCAGCTTCGCACCGATTTGGTGCTTGACTATTCCGCGGAGATGCAGGCGCGCGAGGGCGCCATCCAGACCATGGAAACGGTCATCCGGGAGGACTTCCTCGACGCGCTCACCCCGGAGTCCCTGGTGGGGCTGACCCTTTTCTACGACCAGGACCGCGCGCCGACGAGGGTGGCGGAGTTCACCAACGACAGGGACTACATCGCCGGATTGATCCCCCGGCTGAACGGGGATTATGTGGGCGGCATGGCCGCGGGGCCGGGCGCGCTGGACGCGCTGTACGACTCCGTGACGCGCTTCAACACCGCGGACGCGCTGCTGGAGGACAGGTATGTCGTGTTCTTCTCCAGCGGCAGCGACCTGTCGGTCAACCACACCACCAGCGAGGTGGTGGACGAGGCGAAGAAGCGGCGCGTGAAGATTTACGCCATCGGCGTGGGCCGGATTCCCGACGGGCGCATGCTCAACGATCTCACCTCGCGCACGGGGGGCCGCCGCTTCAACGCGGCCCGGCCGGAGGCGCTGGCGAACGCCTTCCGGGACGTCATTGACAACCTGGAGGGGCAGTACACGCTGCGCTGGGCGACGCTGCGGCGCAACGACGCGCCAATCACGCCGTCCTTTGTCATCGAGCACGACGGCAAGAAGGCCCAGCACATCGAGGCCGCCCCGTTCATACCCGCCGATCATGCGGGAAACACCCTGGAGGGCAGGCTGCGCATCGGGGCGGGATCGGCGGAATCGGGCGGGGCGGCGGTCATAGTGCGGGCCGACTATGTGCCGCGGGGCATTGACAAAATGCGCCTTTACTTCCGATCCCCCCTGCCCTTTGACGTGTCCCTTGCCGAAGCCGCGGACGGCGGCATCACCGCAAACTGGACGATGACGCGCACACCCAACAGCGATATCGGCGGGGAATTCATTGAACTTGACGGCGCGGGCGAACCCCTCGCCTTTGGGGATTTCGGCCCGGTGCTGCGCCTGATTTTCCCCAGCGTGCCGGACGAGTCCACGCCCCTGCTGGACTTTGTGTGGGTTGACAATGACATTTACACCGCGGGTCAGTATCTGGTCATGCAAAACTTCTAGCCGCCCGGAACGGGAGAAAGGGATTGGCCATGAAAGGCAAACTGTGGGTTTGGGGCGCCGTGCTTGCGCTTGCGGCGGCCTGTCCTGGATGCGGCCTCATCCTCGCCAAGGCCCCCTTTGACGCCACCGGCAACTACCGGGGCAAATGGACGGGAACCATCAAGGGGGATCCGGACACGCTCAGCTGCACCGCCTCCTTTTCCTTTGAGCAGGATGATCTCTGGAAAATTTTCCAGGGCGCCGTGCTGAACGGCGACACGGTCCTGAATTTCACCTGCCTGAGCACGCTGGACCGCCTCGGCGCGATCGGCCTGCCCGGCCTGGCCTCAATGGAGGTTTCCGGTTTTGTCGCCCAGGACGGCGGCGTCAATTTCGGCGGATCCACCCTTGAGGGCGACGTGAAGATGACCTTCGCCCTCACCGGGGAAGGCAGCGACAAGGATGAAGACGGGAAGATGGACCGCCTGGGCGGAAAATGGACGCTGGTGATTGACCAGCCGGACTATCCGCGCATCACCATCACGGGAAACGTTCAGGCCGACGCCCTGTAGGGCGGGCCGACAAGGAAATTCGCCCAATGAATTCTCCGCTCAGGGTGGGGTTTTTGTCCTTCGCGCACGGCCATGCGGCCGCCTACGCGCATGTGATGAGGGATTTCAGCGACGTGCGGCTGGTGTCCGCCTGGGACGCCGACGCGGCCAGGGGCGGGGGCGTCTGCGCCGCCACCGGAATGCGCTTCCACACCGATCCGGCCGGGGTGCTGGATGATCCGGAGATCGACGCGGTGATCATCGGCAGCGAAACGGCGCACCACGAGGCGCATGTGACCGCCGCGGCGCGCGCGGGAAAGCACATCCTGCTCCAAAAGCCCATGGCCCTCGACCTGGCGGCGTGCGACCGCATGACGGAGGCCGCGGCGCGGGCCGGGGTGCGCCTAGCCATGGCCTTTCAGATGCGGCACGACCCCGCGAACCAGCGCATCCGCGAAATCGTCCACTCCGGGGTGCTGGGCGACATCGCCGTGGCGCGCCGCCGCCACTGCATCGGGGTGTGCCTGATGCCCGAATTCGTCAACGGCCCCTCCAACTGGCACCTGCGGGCGGACATGAACAAGGGCATGTTCGCGGACGACGCGGCCCATCCGGCGGACTGGTTCCACTGGATATTCGGCCGGCCGGCATCGGTTGTGGCCGAGATCGGCAGCGTCATCACCGACTGCGCCCCCGACGACAACGGCGTCGCGGTGTACCGGTTCCCCTCCGGGATGATGGGCGTCCTGTTCAACAGTTCAACCGTGCTGGCGGGCGAGAACACCACTGAAATTTACGGTTCCAAGGGCTGCCTCATCCAGAACCACGGGGACGGCCCCTCCTGCTCCGTGCCGCGCCCGCCGGATTCCCCCGCGCTGAAATGGTTCATTTACGGTGAAAAGGACTGGCGCGTCGAGGACATACCCATACCGCCCGACCAGGGCCACCGCATCCGCGCCGTGCCCCGCCCCTGGGTGGACGCCATGCTTTCCGGCGGCCCGCTGCCCGCCACCGCCGAAGACGGACGCACCGCCCTGGAAATGGTGCTGGCGGCCTACCATGCGGCGGAAACGGGACAACGCGCCTTTTTCCCCTTCGCATAACCCTTCCCCGCAGGGGATGACAGGCAAATTCCATGGCCGAAGAAAAACAGTTCCCTTATTCCTATTCCCATCCCCGCCCGATGGTGACGGTTGACGCGGTGCTGCTGGCCCCCGCATGCGGGGGGACGCAGGTGCTGCTGGTGCGCAGGGGAAGGCCGCCCTTTGAGGGGTGCTGGGCCCTGCCGGGCGGTTTTGTGGAGATGGGGGAGGATTTGGACGCGGCGGCGGCGCGGGAGCTGCTTGAGGAGACCGGCGTGTCCGGCGTGGCCCTCCGCCAGCTGCGCGCCTTTGGCGCGCCGGATCGTGACCCCCGGGGCCGCACCATCTCCATTGCATACATCGGTTTCCCCCCCGCGCCGGCACCGGTCCGGGCGGGCGACGACGCCGCCTCCGCCGGTTGGTTCCCGGTGGAAAACCTGCCCGCGTTGGCGTTTGATCACCTCAAAATAGTAGAGTATGCACTCGGTCAATCTCAGCAGGAGGTTTTCAGTGCGGATCATTGAAACCGACGCCCTGATTGTGGTGGATGTGCAGAACGATTTTTGTTCCGGGGGCGCTTTGCCTGTTCCGGAAGGCGAAAACGTGGTTGCGCCGATAAACCGCATCATGGGCAAATTTGATTATGTCGCCTTTTCCCAGGACTGGCATCCGGAAACACACCTGAGCTTCAGTTTTGCCCCGGAATACCGGGACGGAAGCTGGCCGGAGCACTGTGTCCAGGACACGCCGGGCGCGGAATTCCGGGGGGATTTGCGCGTGCCCCTGGATTCCATTTTTGTCAAAAAGGGGACGGAGCCCGGCAGGGAGGCCTACAGCGCCTTTGACGGCACGGGGCTGGCGGAAACGCTCAGGAGCCGTCAGGTCAAACGGGTTTTCATCACCGGCCTTGCGCTTGACTACTGCGTGAAGGCCACGGCCCTGGACGCGCTCAGGGAGGGTTTCCAGGTGTGCGTTGTGGAGGATGCGGTGAAAAGCGTCACCCAGGCGGGGAAGACCGCCGCCCTTGAGGAGCTCCGCCAGGCCGGGGTGCTGTTCTGCGCCAGCGGATCCCTGCAGTCATGAGCGGCGCGGCCGCGCCATGGTTCCGCCGGGAGGGGCTCGCGCTGCTGACGGACTTCTACGAACTGACCATGATGGCGGGCCAGTGGCGCGAGGGGCGCATGGCGCAGCAGGTGAGTTTCGACTACTTCTTCCGCTCCCTCCCCCCCCACACCGGTTTCGGCGTCAGCGCGGGGCTGGAGCTGTTCCTGGACTATCTGGAAAACCTGCGCTTTGGGGAGGACGACATCGCCTATCTGGCGTCGCTGGGCGTGTTTGACCGGGAATTTCTGGAGTATCTCCGCAACTTCCGGCCCTCCTGCACCGTGCGCGCCGTGCCCGAGGGCACCCTTGTGTTCCCCTTTGAGCCGGCGGTGCAGGTGGAGGGCTCGATTCTTGAGGCGCAGCTGCTGGAGACGGCCCTGCTGAACCTGATGAACTATTCAACGCTCATCGCCGCCAAGGCCGCGCGCATCTGCCTTGCGGCCAACGGCGAGCCGGTGATGGAATTCGGCCTGCGCCGCGCCCACGGCCCCGACGGCGGGGTGACCGGATCCCGCGCCGCCCACATCGGCGGCTGCGCGTCCACGTCGAACGTGCTGGCGGGAAAGTGTTACGGCATTCCCGTGAGCGGCACCCACGCCCACAGCTGGGTGATGAGTTTTTCCAACGAGCTGGAGGCGTTCCGCGCCTTCGCCCGGCAGTACCCGGACCGGTGCATCCTGCTGGTGGACACCTACGACACCATCAAAAGCGGCGTGCCCAACGCGATCACCGTTTTCAAGGAGCTGCGCGCGGCGGGCAACAACACTCGGGCGGCCATCCGCCTGGACTCGGGCGATCTTGCGAAACTCAGCAAGCTGGCCCACAGGATGATGACCGACGCCGGACTTGAGGATCCGCTGATTATCGCGTCCAACGACCTCAACGAGGACCTCATCGCGGACCTGAAGCGGCAGGGGGCGAAGATCAACGGCTGGGGCGTGGGCACCCAGTTGATCACGGCCCATGACTGTCCGGCGCTGGGCGGCGTGTACAAGCTGACCGCGGTGCTCGGGGCGGAGGGGTGGCAGCCGCGCATGAAGCTCTCGTCCAACCTGGAAAAGGCGACCGATCCGGGGCGCAAGCAGATTGTGCGGTATTATGACGGGGACGGCCGCCCCCTGGGCGACATGCTTTGCCTGGAGGGGAGCCGCTGGCCGGAGTCGGGAACAATCGCGGGGCGCTCGCAGAAGCACCCGCACATGGCGGCGCGCATCGAGGGCGCCGCGCGCGCCGAGGGGCTGCTGCGCACCGTCATTTCCGGCGGCAGGCGGCTGCGCCCGGCGGAGCCGCTGGACACGGTGCGGCGGCGCGCGCAGGACCAGATGGACTCGCTGCCGGACGAATTCAAGCGCCTGCGCAACCCGGAGATTTACCGGGTGATGCTTTCGGAGGAACTTGGCGCGGTCAAGGACCGGATGCTGACGCGTCCGGAACTCGCATAGGCGGGGGTTTGCCCGAAAGGGCCCCCCTGGGAGCACTGGGTGCCATGAGACTGGTGAAAATAGGCGTCGCCGCGGTTTCCGTGAAGGTGGGTGACTTCCCCGGCAACACGGAGCGGCTCCGCGCCGTGATCCGGCAGGCAAAGCAGGAGAAGGTCCACCTGCTGGTCACCCCGGAGCTGGCCGTTTCGGGGTACAGCCTTGAGGACCGCGTGTTCTGGCCGGACATCACCCGGTACAGCTGGGCCGCGCTGGCGGAGCTTTCCCAGGAGTGCGACGGCATCAGCGTGTTCATCGGCCTGCCCGTCCGGGTGGGCGCGATGATCCACAACGCCGCCGCGCTGGTGAGCGACCGCATCATCCGCGGGCTGATTCTGAAGAAATACCTGCCCACGTACAGCATTTTCTACGAGGGCCGCAACTGGACCGCCTGGCCGGGCGGCGTGGCCGAGGTGAACGGCGTGCCCGCGGGTGATCTGGTGTTCCGGCTGCCCTTCGGCATGGTGTCCGCGGAAATCTGCGAGGACCTCTGGTCCGCGTCCTCGCCCGCCCACGAGCGGGTGCGGGCGGGCGCGGAGATCATCTGCAACCCGAGCGCCTCCCCCTTCACCCCGCTGAAAAACGAGGAGCGCAAAAACCTTGTGCAGGGCACGGCCAGCTCGCTGAAGGCGGTGTACGCCTACGCGAACCTGCTGGGCTGCGACAACAGCCGGCTGGTCTTCGACGGCGGCGGGCTCATCGCCACGCCGGGCGGCGTTGTTTGCGAGGGGCCGCTGCTTTCGAGGAAATACTGGACCCTCGCGACGGGCGTGGTGGATCTCGGCGAACTGGACCGCATCCGCTCCGAAAACAGCACCTTCCGCCAGGACGCCGCCATGGAAAACGGCGCGGGGAAAACGGAGATTGTGGACTGCCCCGGGGCGGCCTTCAAGCCCGCGCCCGCGGCGGAATACGCCGCGCGGCTCCCGAAAAATTTCTACCTGCGCGAAAGGGCCCCCGCGGCACGGCAGGGATGCGGCCGGGCGCTGGACGAGCTGTTTGACGCGCTGGTGCTCGGTCTGCGCGATTATTTCGAGAAGGTGGGCGCGTTCCAGCGCTTCCTGGTGGCCCTGTCGGGCGGGCGCGACAGCGCGCTCTGCCTGCTCATGGCCGTGGAGGCCGCGAAGTCCCTCGCCAAAAACAACAACGCCGGCGACCGTGTCTCGACGGTCTACCTGCCCAACCGCCAGTTGAGCAGCGGCGGCACGCTGGACGCGGCGCAGTCGCTGGCCAGAGAGCTGCGCGTGCCCTTCCAGGTGGTGTCCATCCACGAGGAGGCTGAGCTGGCGCTGAAAAAGTCGGCGGAGCTCATGGGCGGCGAGGACAAGGTGGCGCCCATGGCCCGGCAAAACCTCCAGGCGCGGGTGCGCGGCGCGATGATGCTGAACTGGGCGAACAGCGCGGGCGGCCTGCTGCTGGTGACATCCAACCTCAGCGAGGCCGCGGTGGGCTACAGCACCACCGGCGGCGACAACCAGGGCGGCTACTCCCCCATCGCCAACGTGCCGAAGACGGTGGTCACGCAGCTGCTGGAGCATCTGGCCGAGCGCGACAACATCCAGGCGCTGCACAAGGTGCTGGCCATCCCGCCGAGCGCGGAGCTGGCGCCGGGCCAGGAGGACGAGAAGGATCTCATGCCCTACGTGGTGCTGGACGATCTGATGCACCTGTACGCCCGCAGGCGGCTGTCACTGGCCGACTGCTGGAAGATCATCATCGCGCGCCATCCCGAACACGGCCCGGAGCAGCTCCGGACCTGGACGGCGGACTTTGCGCGCCGCTTCGCGCAGAACCAGTGGAAGCGCGACCAGCACCCCGTGGCGCTCAAGGTGATGGACCTGGATCTGGACCCGAAGACGGGCTTCCGGTTTCCGGTCACCCAGAGCATCCAGTACGAACTGGACGATTTGGCCGCCGCCAAGACGCCGCCGGCCAAACCATAACCCGCGCGTTTCCGGCGCGGCCAATTATTTTCGGAGCAGTACCCATGGCCCTGTCCCCCCCCACCGTCAAGGCGGTGTTTTTCGACTACGGCAACACGCTGATCGCCTTCGGGCGCGAACAGGTGGACGCCTTTGACCGGTCGCTCCGGCGCGCGCTGGAGGAGCTTTACGGTCCCATGGACACGGAACTGTACAACGCACAGCGCCATGCGGACCGGATGGCCCCCTATGCCGGAAATCCCCCGGAATACCGGGAAAGCGACGTGCTGGAGATGACGGCAAACCTGGTGCGGCGCGTGTACGGCAAAGACCCCGGCGCGGACACCCTCAACAGGCTGCTGCGGGTGCGCAGGGACGCCTTCACCGCCGTGGTGGGGGCGGAGGCGCACGTCTTTGAAATGCTGGACCGGCTGAAAAACCGGTACCGGCTGGGGGTGCTCTCCAACTACCCCGACGGCGGGGCCATCCGTGAAAGCCTTGACAACACGGGGCTGAGGCCGTATTTTGAACGGGTGGCCGTGTCCGGCGACATCGGCCTGTGCAAGCCCCATCCGGCCGCGTTTGCCGCCGCCCTTGAGGGCACGGGACTGGCCGCGGCGGAGGTGGTTTATGTGGGTGACAACTGGCTGGCCGACGTGCAGGGCGCGAAACGGATCGGCATGCAGATGGTCCATTTCCGGCGGTGGACGCCGCCGGAGCATTTTGAGCGGCAGCCCGGCGACCTGGAGCCCGACGCGGCGCTGGACCACCTGTCGGGGCTGGCGGCGCTGCTGGACGCGTGAAACCCGGCATTTGAAGGGAAAGTCAGAGTAATGGCCGAAGGCGAGAGGCTCAGGTGCCCCCTATGCGGCGCCGACCGTTTTTATTTGGCGCACACGGCGCGCACGGTGCTGTTTGCCGTGGACGCCGGCGGCGAACCGGTTTTTTTGGACACGGAAAACACCGCGCCGGTTGACGATGAGACGGAAATATACTGCGCCTACTGCGCGTGGCATGGAAAGCGCGGCGAACTCCGCCGAAGGGCGTGAAGGACAACAACCGAATGGACACCCCTTTCCCGCTGTGCCCCCACTTTGGCCGGTGCGGCGGTTGTCATTCCCAGGACACCCCCTACAGCAGGCAGCTTGCGGCGAAGACGGACGCGCTGCAAACCCTTTTCGCCCCCTTCTGGATGCGCCCGATTGACATCACCCCCTCGCCGGTGCTGTGGAACTACCGCAACAAGATTGACCCCGCCTTCTCTCCGAAGCACTACGACACCCCGCCGCCGAAGGATTTCATACGGGACACGGTTTTCGGCTTCAAGCAGAAGGGCCGCTGGTTCGATCCGCTGGAAATCGAGGAGTGCCGCATCGGCCCGGAGGGCACGGAGCCGCTGCTGGCCGCGATGCACGCGTGGCGGCGCGAGTCGGGCCTGCGGGGATTCAACTCGCGCAACGGCGACGGTTTTCTCAGGACGCTGCTGATCCGCGACGCGAAGCGCACCGGCGAGCGCATGGTGGTGCTCATCACCCGCCCCGGCCCGTTTGATCCAACGCCCTTTGTGGAGGCGGTCCGCTCCTCCTTCAACGCCGACTCCATCCACCGGGGCGTGTTCAGCGGGCTTGCGGACACGGCCATGGCGGACGAGCTGGAACTGCTCCACGGCAACCCCGCCATCATGGAGCGGATGCACGTGCCGGAGGCCGCGGGCAGGGAGGTGTGGCCCTCGCCGGCAAAGGCGCTTGCGGCGGAGCAGCGCGCCAAAAAGGAGGCCCCCGCGCACCGCGCGCTCTCCTTCCGCATCTCCCCCATGAGTTTCTTCCAGACCAACCCCCTCGCGGCGGAGCGCCTCTACGGGCTCATCCGCCAGTGGGTGCGCCGCACCGGCGCGGAAAACCTCTTCGATTTTTACGGCGGCATGGGCGGCATCGCCTTTTCCTGCGCCGATCTGGTGAAAAACATCTGGTCGGTGGAGGAGGTGGCGGCCGCCTCGGAGGACGGACGGCACAACGCCGCGGAGAACGGCATTGAAAACGTCACCTTCATCACCAGCCGCGTGAAGAATTTCCTGAAGCAGCAGATGGAAAGCGGCGGCATGCCGCCGCGCTCCGCCGTGGTGCTGGATCCGCCCAGGGGCGGGATGACGCCGAAGGCGGCGCGCCGCTGCATCGACTCCGCCCCCCCCCACGTGCTGTACGTCTCCTGCAACCCCAAGGTGCTCGCGCAGGAACTGCCCCTCTTTATGGACAAATACACCCTCACCGGCATGCAGGCGGTGGACATGTTCCCACACACCCCGCACGTGGAGGTGCTCGCAGAAATGGAACTGCGCCGGGAGGATTGAGCCCGGCGCGCAACGGAGATTTTGCCATGATGAAAACAGCCGCCCGCATCCTCACCCTGCTGCTGCCGGTCCTTCTGCTGGCGCAGGCCGCCATGGCGGCGGAACTGACCCTGGAGGAGGAGAACGCCATCATCGCCGCGCCGGAACCGCCCGCGCTGCCCGACTACTTCACCGAGCAGGAGCAGTTGATTCTCGCGGCGGCGGCGGGCCAGCTCACCCTGCTTGACATCAACAAGCCCATGCCCCTGCTGGACGGGGTGGAGGAGGTCATGGGCGTTGAGTACGGCAATGCGGGCGGCGTGTCGCTGAAACTCGACCTGTACCTGCCCAAGGGCAACAACAAGCCCGTGCCGGGGCTGCTGTTCATCCACGGCGGCGGCTGGGCCAGCGGCAAGACCACCGACTACCGATACTACGCCATGCGCTTCGCAAAACGGGGCTATGTGGTGGTCTCCATCACCTACCGATTCGTGGATAAGGCCCCCTTCCCCGCCTGCGTGCAGGACGCCAAGTGCGCCGTGCGCTGGATGCGCGCCAACGCGGAGAAATACCATGTTGATCCGGACCGCATCGCGGCCATCGGCGGTTCGGCGGGCGGCCACCTCTCGATGATGCTCGGTTATTCCGCGGATGTGCCCGAACTGGAGGGCGACGGCGGCCACGCGGGCTTCAGCAGCGCCGTGCAGGCCGTGGTGGACCTTTACGGTCCGGTGGACATCACCCTCCCGGAGGCGCGCGACAACCCCACCGTGCTGCGCTTTTTCGGCGGCAAGACCTACGATGAGGCACCGGAGCAGTACAGGCTCGCCTCCCCCATCACCCATTTGGACAAGAACGATCCGCCCACCCTCATCTTCCACGGCACCATTGACGATGTGGTGCCCGTGGCGCAGAGCGACCTGCTCGAACAAAAGTTGAAGGAGCTCGGCGTGCCCGTCACCTATGACAAGGTAAAGGGATTCCCCCACACCATGGACATCTGCCAGGAGGTGAACGTCCGCTGCCAGTGGTTCATGGTCCGCTTCCTGGACACATATCTCAAAGGAAAGCAGGAAAAATAGTCCGCTTTATCCCTCGTTGCCGGGGATGCCCCAGGGCGCGCGCTGATCGCGGCGGAGCAGCTTGTCCGCCTCCGCATCGTCCACGAAACGTTCCGCGGCGGGGTCCCACTTGAGCGGCCTGCCGGTCCACCGGGCGATGTTGCCCAGATGGCACACGGTGCAGGAACGGTGGCCGATCTCAATGTCGGCGGCGGGCAACTGCCGCGAGCGGATGCAGTCGCGCCAGTTTTCGATGTGGGCGAGGGTGTCGTTGAACTTCGGGCGCATCTCCGCCTTCAGCGCCTTCTCCACCTCCGGAATATCCGTGGCGAAGTTGGCGCGCATGACGTCCAGGGAGCCTTTTTCACCGACAAATTTCGCGCCGCCGGGATCACCCTTCCCGTCAAGATGCACCACCAGCCCCGAGGCGTAGCGCATGTGCACCGGCGAGGTGAGCTCCGTGCCGTCGGCCCACACCTCCACGGGGCCGGAGGCGTCCATGCCGAGCGCCCATTGAATCTGGTCCAGCCCGTGGGCGCCCCATCCGGTCATCTCGCCGCCGGACCAGGGTTTGAAGGATATCCAGCCGAGGGGCCTGCCCTGGGCGTCCTTTCTGCCGTTGGCGCGGGGCAGGAACAAATCCTCATGGTAGGGCCGGGGCTGGGTCTGTCCGAACCACACATCCCAGTTGAGTCCCTCCGGCACGGGCTGCTCCGGCAGGTCGCAGTCCCAGGGGCTTGGATAGTTCGCCGCGTGCACCTCCTTCAGCGCGCCCAGGGCGCCGTCGCGCACCAGGGCGCAGGCGGCGCGGTTCACGGGGATGGAGCGCTGCTGGCTGCCGACCTGGACGATGCGGTTGTTTTTGCGCGCCGCGTCGGACAGCAGCCGGCCCTCACGAACCGTGAGGGACAGGGGTTTTTCCACATACACGTCCTTGCCCGCCCCGCAGGCATGGATGGACGGCAGGATGTGCCAGTGGTCCGGCGTGGCCACCACCACCGCGTCGATGGACGGGTCCGCGAGCAGCTCGCGGTAGTCCGCAAAAACCTTCCACCCCTGATCCTTGAATTTTTCAAGCCGTTTGGCGTAGATGTCCGCGGCGGCCACCCCCGCCATGTCCTTGGGCAGTCTCAGCAGGTCCTGGGCGCGGCGTCCCACCCCGATGTAGCCCACGGCGATGCGGTCGTTCGCGCCGAAGGCCGAGGACGGCACAATGACCGGCGCCAGCGCCAGCGCGCCCATTCCCCGCAAAAAAGCCCGGCGATTCAGTGTCTTTTTCATCCCGGCACACTCCTGTCATTGTTCACGGAAAGCCATCGGCACCAGATGCATTATACGGATGCGCGTGCGGGGGGCAAATTTTGGGTGAAACATCCGGGGGAACGGCGGGGTCAAACAGTGAAACCGCGCGCACGACGCGCCGCCGGAAGGCCTGAAATGCCCCCAAACAATCCCACCAGCACGACCCGCCGCCCCCCCGCCAGAATCGGGATGCTCTGCCTCCTCCTGTGCGGCGCGGCGGGCGCGCAGGCCGTGTTTTACGAGTTCCCGGACGGGCGCGCCCCGGAGGAGCGGCGCGCGGAGTACCTGCGGCGCGCGGCGGAGGAAAACCGCGCGGACGGCTACGGCGCGGCGGCGCGCCTGGCGCTGGGCATGCCCGTGGACGAGGCGGCGGTGCTCGGGGCGCTGCGCCGCGTGGACAGGCGAAGGGACTGCGCCGACTTCAGCGTCCACGGGTTCATCCGCCTCATGGCGGCCTTCGGCGAGAGCCCGGCGCTTTCGGGGGAATTCAAGGAGCGGGTCCGGCGGAGCCTGACCGGGTTCAAGTACTGGCCGGACGAGCCCGGCAGGGACTCCATGTGCTACTGGTCGGAGAACCATTTCATCCTTTTCGCCTCGGCGGGGTATTTGACGGGGCAGTTGTGGCCGGACGAGGTTTTCACCAACAGCGGGCGCACGGGCCGGGAACAGATGGAGCGCTTCCGCCCGCGCATCCTGCGCTGGCTGGACCTCCGCTTTAGAAGCGGCTTCAGCGAGTGGAATTCCAACGTCTACTACGACGAGGACCTGACGGCACTGCTGAACCTCGCCGATCTCTGCGGTGATCCCGAAATCGCGCGGCGCGCCGCCATGGTCACGGACCTGCTCCTGCTGGACATCGCGCTGAACAGCCACCGGGGCGTCTTTGGCGCCACCCACGGGCGCACCTATGAAAACGAGAAGAAACACGCCGCCGCGGAAAACACCGGCGCGACGGCGTGGCTGATGTTCGGCTTCCACAGCCCGGAGGCCGGGCACATGTCCGCCACCCTGGCCGCCCTCGGGAATTACCGGCTGCCCCGCGTGATTGCGGAAATCGCCGCCGACGCGGGGCGCCGGGAGGAGATGGAAAACCGGCAGCGCACGGGCTTCCCCGTGGAGGAGGCGGCCCAATGGGGCCTCGACCCCTCCCGGATGGAGGACGGCATGACCTTTCTCACCCAGGAGGCCTACACCCATCCCGCCGTGATCAACCTGTTCACGCGGATGATGGACAAGTACCACTGGTGGGACAACAATTTTTTCACCCCCTTCAGGGGGCACAGGATGCTCATCCACACCGCCCGAAAAGCGGGGATTCTGCCCGCCGTGGCGTGGTGTTTCCGCCATGACCTGCAGCGGAACCTCCGCGGCCGGGCAAACCTGCTCACCTTCCGCACGCCCGATTACATGCTGAGCACCGCGCAGGACTACCGGAGGGGCTTCGGCGGCGACCAGCAGCACATCTGGCAGGCCACCCTCGCTCCCGACGCCGTCTGTTTCACCACCCATCCGGCCGGCAGGGAACGGGAGGAGTCGCCGGACTACTGGACCGGCTCCGGCAGCCTGCCGCGCAGCGCCCAAGTAAAGAACGTGGCCATTTCCCTCTACCACATAAGCACCCTTCCGGCCCTGTACGTGCCCAACACCAACCGCTTCACCCACGCCTGGCTGCCGAAGGACCGGTTTGACGAGGTGGCGGAGCGGGGCCGCTGGATTTTCGCGCGCAAGGACAGGGGCTATCTGGCACTGTGGTCGCGGGAGGCCTGGCACTGGCAGGCGGAAGAGGGGCCGGACAAGGACCGGGAGATCATCGCGCCGGGCACGCAGAACATCTGGATTTGCGAGCTGGGCCGCGAGGCCGCCGACGGATCCTTCGGCGAATTCATGGGGCGCATTCTGGCCGCGCCGTTGGAGACACGGGGACTCTCCGTGAGGTACCAGTCACCCTCCCAGGGGCTGCTCGAATTCGGCTGGCACGGCCCCCTGAGGCAAAACGGCGCACCCGTGGACCTGGAGGTTCAGGGCCGCTATGAGAACCCCTACACCCGCGCGGAATTTCCGGCGGAAACGGTGCTGCTGGAACTGAACGGCCATTCCCTGCTGCTGGACTGGAAAAGCGGGACGCGCGGGACGGACGGGGTCTCCTGACGCACCTTAGTGGTGGAACACCATGTTCAGCGCGTGGAGCACCTCATCCGTGTTGAAGGGTTTCTCTATGAAGGCCTCGGGGGCGGGCACGCCAAGGCTGGCGGCGAGCGTTTCGGGGGTGTGCTGCTGGCCCAGCACCATGTCGTTGATGGCAGTCACGAAGATCACCGGTATGTGGGCGGTGCGGAAATCCTCGCGGATGTCCTTGTACACCTCGAAACCGTTGCGGTCCGGCATGAAAACATCCAAAAAGATCACATCCGGGTGCTGGTTGATGGCCTTGGCCATCGCATGGTCGCCGTCTTCCGCCTCGATAACCCTCCACCCCTCCTTTTCGAGGAAAAAGGTCAGCAATATGCGCACATCGTCCTCGTCGTCCACCACCAGGGCGGTCTTCTCCCTTGACATATAAAACTCCTTCGTCTGCCTGCCAAACATCTGCCGAAAGGATTTTACCATACAGCGGCGCACAACGCACAAACTTAGCACTTTTATCTTATTTATTATTTTATTTGACAGCATAAAACAACACTAAAAACAAATGGCGACAGCGCATTCTTGACAATCGCCGGAATTTTTCCGATGATTTCATTGCCCTGCAAGTGGCGCAGGGACAGTTTGTCTTATCACCAACATCCACAAGGAATGCCATAAGATGAAAAACAGGAAAGGCTTCACGCTGATCGAGCTGCTGGTGGTCATCGCCATCATCGGCATTCTGGCGGCCATTCTCCTCCCCGCCCTTGCCCGGGCGCGGGAATCGGCGCGCCGCTCAAGCTGCCAGAACAACCTGAAGCAGCTTGGGCTGGTGTTGAAGATGTACTCCAACGAGGCCAAGGGGGCCTTTCCGACGATGCAGGCGGGCGTTTACAACTGGCGCTACACGGAGCCGCGCTCCAGCATTGACCTCTGCCCGAACATGTTTGCCATTTATCCCGAATACCTGACCGACCCGTGGGTGCTGGTTTGCCCCTCGGACGCGGAGGGCGGCACCATGGAGGAGCGCCTGCACACGCCGGACAACGCGGACAAGGCCTGCCTTGACACCACCTGGCCGACCAGCAATGCGGGCAGCCGCTGCGCGAGCGCGGCGGACACGAGCTACTCCTACCTGGGCTGGGTGATTGACCGGTTCGGCGCGCAGTACGGGGCCGCCGACCTCGCCGCGATTCTGAGCGCCTTCACGCTCGTGGGGGATCCGGATCAGATTCCCGCGAACCCGCCCACGCAGGGCTGCCGCCAGGTCATCGCCGCGGTGGAATACCTGTTCACGAGCATGGAGTTCGTCCAGGGCATGCTGAACCACAACGGCGGGGCCATGGCGAAATATGTGGACAACGACATCCCGCTTTCCGGGCAGTACCTGAACGATGGCAACGGCGGATCGGAAACGGTGTACCGCCTGCGCGAGGGCATCGAGCGTTTCCTGATCACCGACATCAACAACGCCGCGGCGGGCGCGATGGCCCAGAGCACGCTGCCGGTGATGTTCGACCAGTTCGCGTACATCCCCACGGCCTACAACCACATCCCCGGCGGATCGAACATCCTTTTCATGGACGGGCATGTGGAATTCCAGCGCTACGAGGAGAACGGCGAGAACGTGTGCAACGGGCTCATGGCCAACCTGCTCGGCGTGATGGCGGCCATTTTCTAGGACGGACGGCGGAAAGGCGGGAAGCTGCCCATGATGACGGGTGTGGAGCGGATTTCACGGATACTCAGGCGCGCGCCGGCGGATCGGATAGGCCTGTTTGAGCATTTCTGGGGTGACACCCTGTCGCTGTGGCGGTCGCAGGGGCATGTGGGGCCCGATGAAAGCCTGGAGGACCATTTCGGCTTTGACATGCAGGGCTGCTGGCCCTTCAACACCACCGCCGACCCGGACTTTGAGCCGGTCACGGTGGAGGAGACGGAGGAGACCCTGCTGCGGCGCGACGGCAACGGGGCACTGCTGCGGGTGAGCAAGACCCATGACGCCACGCCGGAGCATGTGGACTTCCTGGTGCAGGACCGGCGCGGCTGGGAGGAGCATGTGAAACCGCTGCTCACCCCGGAGCGGCGGCGGGTCAATTTCGAGGCCTACCGGAACGCGAAGCGGCAGGCGGCGGAAAAGGGCCGTTTTTTCTTCTGGGCGGGGGTGAACGTGTTCGAGCTGATGCATCCGGTCTGCGGCCACCAGCACATGCTGACGGGCATGGCGGTGGACCCGGACTGGGTGAGGGACATGGTTTCGGTGTACGCCCGGCTCACGGTGGACCTGATGGAAATCCTCTTCGCGGAGGAGGGTCCGCCGGACGGCGTTTGGTTTTACGAGGACATGGGCTTCAAGGGCCGCCCCTTCATGTCGCCGGACATGTACCGGGAGATCATCCAGCCGGGCCACCGCCTGACAATTGACCATGCCAAAAGCCGGGATCTGCCGGTGATCATGCACTCCTGCGGCTATGTGGAGCCGCTGGTGCCCGGCATGATTGAGGCGGGCATTGACTGCCTCCAGGTGATTGAGGTGAAGGCGGGCATGGACCTGCTGAAACTGTACCGGGAATTCGGCGGCCGCCTGTCCTTCATGGGCGGCATGGACGTGCGCACCCTGTACTCGAACGACCGTTCCGTGGTGGAGCGCGAACTTGCGTCCAAGATCCCCGAAGTCAAACAAGGCTTCGGCTACGTGCTCCACTCCGACCACAGCATCCCCAACCAGGTGGCCTATGAAACGTACAAGTTCTTTATCGAGCGGGGCTTGGAATTGGGGAAAAACTTGTAGTATAGTTTGCGGACCTAACCATAACCGCTGGGAGATTGGCGTCATGGACTACTGTGAAAGCATTGCCACCTGCGTGACCCGTGGAAAGATCAACCAGACCTCCGCCTACCCTCCGGACCTTCGCGGCCAGGACGGCGTGTTCGAGCTGGTGCGCGACGCCCTCGCCAACGGCGTGGACCCCAACGACATCCTCACCAAGGGCCTCATGATCGGCATGGGCGAGGTGGGCAGGAAGTTCAGCCGCAACGAGGTGTACGTGCCGGATCTGCTGATGGCCGCCAAGGCCATGACCGCGGGCATGGACCAGTTGAAGCCCTTCTTCGCCTCCGGCCAGGCCAAGCACAAGGGTGTGTTCATTGTGGGCACCGTCCAGGGCGACCTGCACGACATCGGCAAGAACCTTGTGCGCATGATGATGGAGGGCGCGGGCTACGAGGTGGTTGACCTGGGCGTGGACGTGTCCCCGGAGAAATTCCTGGCTTCCCTCGAGCAGCACCCCGGCGCGATTGTCGGCCTCAGCGCCCTGCTTACCACCACCATGGTCAACATGGAAAAGACCACCAAGATGGTGAAGGAAAAGGATCCGAAGGCCCGGGTGGTGGTGGGCGGCGCGCCCCTCACCCAGGAATTCTGCGACAAGATTGGCGCGGACGCCTACTCCCCCGATCCCCAGGGCATCATTGACTGGCTGAACGTCCAGAACAACTAACCCGTTTCCAGACCGCGCCGCCGGTTTCCCCCAAGGGTGACCGGCGGCGTTCTTTTTATGCCCCCCGCGTCCCTCCCCTTTTCCATGTGTTCCGGTTAATTTTTTTCCACCCATCCGGCGAATACAAATTCCCCGGTGTGCTATCATTAGACGCCTGAAAGTTCCGGCGGCGCGCCGGGCGCGTTTCATACTGGAAGGATTATTTCGTGGACAACAAGACCTTAATCATTGTGGCGGTGGTCGTTTTTGTGCTGTTTTTCGGGTTTCCCATCGCCATGAAGGCGATGAACAAAAGCGCCGCGCCCGCGGCAAAGGCCGCCGCGGCCCCCGCCCCGGCGGCCCGGCCGGCCATGCCCGCGCCAATGCAGCAGCCCGTGATGCCCGCGCCGCAGGCCTACGCGCCGCAGGAGCAGCCCATGGCCGCGATGCCCGCCCAGCAGGGGCTCAACGCCCAGACGCTTGTGGGCACGATGTGGGAGGCCCACCTGCCCCAGGGCACGGTGAAGGTGCAGATCAACGGCGGCGGCCAGGCGGTCGCCTCCCATCCCCTGGTGGGGCAAATCCCCGCCACGTGGAGCGTCCAGGGCAACATGGTCATGGCCAACGCGAGCGCCTTCGGACAGAACATTTCCATCGCCGCCGAGATACGGGGCAACAACCTGTTCATGAACGGCGTCGCGCTGAAGCGCCTCCACTGATCTTCCGCGCGCGCACAGGAGGAACAAACCATGCCGGGCTTGTTTGCGGGAAAAACAGTGTTCATCACCGGCGCGTCCTCCGGCATCGGCGAGGCCGCCGCGCGCGCCTTCGCCGCCGAGGGGGCCAGGGTCGCCATGCTGGCGCGGCGGCTGGACCGGCTGGAAGAGGTGAAAAAAGCCATCGAGGCGGCGGGCGGCGGGGCCATGATCTTCCAGTGCGACGTGACCGACGCGGAGGGGCTCAGGGACGCCGCCGGGGCCGTGGCGGAGGCGTGGGGCGGCATTGATGTCGCGCTGGCCAACGCGGGCTTCGGCGTGGCGGGGCAGCTGGAGCGCCTCTCCCTGGACGACTACCGCCGCCAGTTCGAGGTGAACTTCTTCGGCCTGATCAACACCATCCACGCCGTGCTCCCCCATCTCAAGGCGTCCAAGGGGCGGCTGGGCATGGTGGCCAGCATTGCGGGCAAATTCGGCACCCCCTCCACCTCCGCCTACAACAGCAGCAAGGCCGCCGTCATCAGCCTGGGCGAGTCCATCTATCACGAGCTGGACGAGTGCGGCGTCTCCGTCACGGTCATCAGCCCGGGCTTTGTGGAGAGCGAAATCCGCAGCGTCAACAACCGGGGCGAATACACCGGCAACCCCGACCCCGTGCCCGGCTGGCTGGTGATGCCCCGCGAAAAGGCGGCGCGCCAGATCGTCGCCGCCCTTTACCGCCGCAGGCCGGAACTCATCATCACCAGCCACGCCAAGCTCGCCTGCCTCGCGCAGCGCCTCTTCCCCGGCCTGCTCCGCCGGGCCATCCGCCTCGGCACCCGGGGAAAGCTCGCCAAATTCGAGGCCGGCCGGCGAAACACAAAACCCAAACCGTGAGCGGGGCGGGCGGTTGGCCGGTTTCCATGAAGGACTCACGGGGGCGTTGACGTGACAGCACCTGAACGGAACAGACTCATCCTGATAGCGGGCGCGACGGGTTACGTCGGGGGGCGTTTGCTCCGAATGCTGCAGGACCGGGGCGAACGCGTGCGCTGCCTGGCCAGGCGGCCCGAAGTGCTCAAGGGCCGCACCGGACCCGGCACGCAGGTCGTTCAGGCGGACTTGTCCGAGCCCGGCTCGCTTGCCCCCGCGTTCCAGGGCGCGGATGCCGCGTATTATCTCGTCCACTCGCTGGCGAGCGGGGGGGATTTTGAACAGGAGGAGGAGCGCGCCGCGCGCCACTTCGCGGAGGCGGCCCGAAGCGCGGGCGTGCGGCGGATCATCTACCTGGGCGGCCTGTGCGACGAGACGGCCCCGCCCTCCTCCCACATGCGCAGCCGCCTGCGGGTGGGCGACGTGCTGCGTTCCTCCGGCATCGAGACCATCGAGTTCCGGGCCTCCATCATCATCGGCAGCGGGAGCCTGTCATTCGAGCTGATCCGCGCCCTGGTCCAGCGCCTGCCGGTCATGGTCACCCCCCGCTGGGTGTCCGTGAAGGCGCAACCGATTGCCATTCAGGATGTGCTTGCCTACCTCGCCGCCGCGGTCGATCTGGAACCGGCCCCCCACCGTGTCTACGAGATTGGCGGAACCGACCGGATGTCATACGTCGAACTGATGCGGGAGTATGGGCGCGCGGTCGGCCTGCGGCGGCTCTTCATCCCCGTGCCGGTGCTCACGCCCTGGCTGTCCAGCCTGTGGCTCGGCCTTGTGACCCCGGTGTTTGCGTCCATCGGACGCAAGCTGGTGGACAGCATCACGACGCCCAGCGTGGTGCTTCACACCGGCGCCCTGGACGATTTCGACATCCGTCCGATGGGTGTGCGCGAGGCGATCGCCCTCGCCCTGCGCAACGAGGACGAGCAGTTTTCCGAGACACGCTGGACCGACGCGATGTCCGCGGCCAGCCCGCGCGGGTGGGGCGGCACCGCCTTTGGCAACCGGCTTGTGGATTCGCGGCAGATCCGCGTGAACGCGCCGCCCGAGGCGGCGTTTGCCCCGATACAGCGGATAGGGGGCCAAAGGGGATGGTATTACGGGAAACGGCTGTGGCAATTGCGCGGCCTGATTGACTGGGCGGCCGGCGGCGTGGGGATGCACCGGGGCCGGCGCGATCCGGAGCGACTCCGTTTGGGGGATGTGATTGACTGCTGGCGCGTGGAGGCCTTTGACCCGCCGCGGCGGCTGACCCTAGCGGCGGAAATGCGCATGCCGGGACGGGCCTGGCTACAGTTTGACGTGGAGCCCGACGGGGAGGGCAGCGTGATTTGCCAGACGGCGCAATACGATCCCGTCGGGCTGACCGGGCTGCTGTATTGGTATGCGCTTTATCCCGTCCATCAGTTCGTCTTTGCGGGCATGCTCGCGGGCATAGGTCGCGAGGCTACGACACCGCGCGTGCCGCCCGTTTAGAAGGCGGGCTCTGCCGGAAACAGCCCATCCCGGTTCGCCATGAGTTCCCCGCAGGTGTCCATGTCGCCGGGAACGGGAACGAGGATGATCGGGTTCAGGCCCGGATCCCTCCGCTGGTCCGGGTTGTTGGGCTGGTTCAGGATGCCCAGGGACGCGCCGACCACAAGCTGCTCCGAGTCGTCAACCACTGTGCCCCGCAGGGTGCCGTCAGAATAAAGCGTCATCTCGTTCTGAAATATCTCGCGGCGCGCGATGTAAATCTCGCCCTTAATCAATCCGAACAGTTTCACGAACACGGTGACGCCGGGTTTCCCGTCGTTGTCGGCGTCATTGACCAGGGGGTCGTTGGGATCCATTGACAGCGGGAGGTCGGGGTTGCCGTCAATGCCGATCAGCGTCGGCGTCGCCGGCCGCCTTATCTTCCACGCCCCGTCTTCGCAGTAAACATCCACGACTGCCTTTCTGGGCAGAATCGCCTGCGTGGCGCTGTCGGGAAACATGGTTGTCATGTTCTGGTTGGCCTTTTGCTCCGCATGGCAAAAACGGTCGTACTCCACAAGCTGCCCGTCCTCGACGACCAGGTCCGTGAAGCCGTATGAGATGACAAACGTGGACAGCGGCCCGTTGGGTGTTTCCCCCTCATAGGCGACCACATCGTAGTGGGCGTAATGCCCCGCCATGGCGGCCATGGCCGCCTCCCTGTCCGCCGGGGCCACCCAGTCCGGATCGTTCACGGGCGTCTCATAGAGCGGGCTTTCGGGCCAAGGTTTCGGCGCGGAACAGCCAAGCAGAAAAAGGCACGCGGCAAGCGCCAGGGCAGGCGTCAATTTGGAAGGGAATGGGCTCATAGCCTGATGCTCCTTGTCTGCCTGCGACTCCAGCAGGACATGGTTGCCGTGGCATGAAATGGTTGTCCGCCCTGCGAACCATTCCTGCCGTCATCGTTTTTTTCTAAACAGGGCAACGCCACGGAAAGATTCCCCCGACCCGTCCGCGGAAGCATTGCCAAATCGGGGATTCCGGGCTCCCCGGAATTTCCATGGGCGATGACAAGCCTGCGCTGGCGACACCAAAACGGGAATTGGGACCAAACGCATCTTCCCGCTCATCGAAGGGGGCGGGAATGTGCCGTGTTCCACCGGGTGTTTTTACCACAGTTTCAACAGTTTACACACTGCCGCGCGCCGCGTGGTAAAAAGGGTGAAGACCATGAGCCTGGTGCGTTTGATTTATGTGAGCCGGATGACCGATGAGTGCGACATGGCCGCGATTCAGGAAATCCTGAAGGTGGCCAGGCACAGGAATCCCGCATGCGACATCACGGGGATGCTCTGCTACGACCCGCAGTTTTTCATGCAGTGCCTGGAAGGGCCGAAGGACGCCGTCAACACGCTGTACGGCCACATCGTCCGCGACAGCCGTCATATCCGGGTCACCCTGCTTGAGTACCAGGAGATAGAACGCCGCATGTTCGAGGACTGGTCAATGGCCTTTGTGCAGGCCGGCGATCTGGACCCGCAAACACTGCGCAACTATGGAAGCCGGGGAAAATTCGACCCCTTTGCGCTGACTCCGGATCAGGCCCGGAACCTGGTGGTGGAGATTGTGAACCAGAAACAGGAGCATTTGCGTGACCAGATGGACCTCAACACCAGGTAACACGCGGCCTGCCCAAACCCTCCGAATCGGCACCAGGTGAAAGCCTGCCGTTCCTAGTCACCAAGTTGCACTTGGTGACTTTTATTTCCGTGAAGTTGTGCTTTCAATAAGCATGGCACCAGTTTCATACGTCACACCCCATGCTTATTGCTTGCGAAGCGCAACTTGGCGCACAGGGGCGTTCCCAAGCACAAATTGGGAACGAGCTAAAATTGCCCGCCGCAGTGCCATTGGTGACGTTGGGTGAGCATTGAGCACACCAACCAACCGGGTCCGGACGCAAAGGGAAGCCCCCGCCGCCGGCGCATGGCCGGGGACGGGGGCGTGATGCATGAACGGGGGGGCTTATGCGGCGCGGCGCGATTTTTCGAGCAGCGCGGGGTAGACGAGCCCGTAGATGGTGGGCACGATGAACCCGATAAGGGGGAGGATGAAGCAGATGGCCATGCTGTGGTAGCGGTCGGCGAGCAGCCCCATGAGGGGGGGCGCGACGGCACCGCCGACGCCGACGGCCATGGTCTGGAAGGAGGCGGCGAATTTGGCCTTTTCGCCGAGGTTCCGGAGGCTCATGGCGTAGATGAAGGGGAACATGATGGACATGAAGAGCCAGCAGAAGGGGAGGACGACCCAGGAGACGTGCTTGATGTTCAGCATGACGATGAGGATGATGACGGTGTTGACGGCGCCGTAGAGCGACAGGAGCAGGTTTGGCCGGACCACGCGGGTGACGGCGGCTCCGGTGAAGCGGCCGACGGCGTAGAGGATCATGGCGATGGTGATGACGTAGGCGGCGGCGGCCTCCGGGGTGGCGGCGCCGGTGAGGGAGGCGTACCAAGAGAAGAGGGGCGAGATGTTTTCGGCCCCGGAGGCGTCCCTGACGACGGCGTTTTCGAGGATGTAGTTCACGGCGAAGGCGTTGATGCCGACCTGCGCGGCGATGTAGAGGGTCTGGGTGATGATGCCCATGACGAGATGGGGCTGCCTGTGGAGGGGGGCCTTGTGGGTGGAATCGTCGTCCATGGAGCCGCCGCCGTCGCCGCCGGAGATTTCGGGCAGTTTGATGAGGGAGAAGACGGCGAAGATGACGAGGACGACCGCGCCGAGGGCGATGTAGGGGATGAGGAGGGAATGGAAGTCGGCGTCGGCGCCGGCCTCCGCCCGCCGCCCGAAAAGGAGCAGCCCGCCGACGGTCGGGGCGATGATGTAGGCGACGGAGTTGAAGGCCTGCGCGGTGGAGAGGCGCGCGGCGGCCCCCTCCTTGGGCCCCAGCACGGTCACGTAGGGGTTGGCGGCGGTTTCAATGCAGGCGAGCCCGCTGGAGAGGACGAAGAGGGCGAAGAGGAAGGCCCCGAAGGTTTTGAACACGAGCCCCGCCGGCACGAAGAGGAACGCGCCCACGGCCAGCACCACGAGCCCGAGGAGTATGCCCTTCTGGTAGCCGATGCGGCGGATGAGGAGGGCGGAGGGGATGCCGAGGAGGAGGTAGGCCCCGAACACGGCGGTCTGCACCAGCCCCGACTGGGCCTTGCTGACCTCGAGGATGTTCTGGAAATGCTTGTTTAGCACGTCCAGCATGGCATGGCAAAAGCCCCAGATGAAGAAGAGCGAGGCGACCATGATGAAGGGGAAGAGGTACTGGTTGCGGGTTTTGGACGTCATTGTGATGTTACCCCGGTTTGCCTGAAAAAAGGCCCTGAAACAAGACCAACACACGGTGAACGGCGCCTAGTAAACCACATTTTGGCGAAATGGATCAACGCCACGCCGCACCCCCAAAAAAACGGCGCGCGCCCGCGGTGGGCGCGCGCCGGAGGGGCGTGCGGGACCGATCAGGGAACGATGGAGGCGGTCTTGATGAAGTCCATCTTGGGGAAGTTCTGCTTGAGGTAGGCGTTGCCTTCCATGGTGATCATGTCCTGGTTGGGGCGCTCGCCGTATTCGGCGTTGATGCGCTTGGCCACGTCCATGCCCGCGATGACCTTGCCGAAGGGGGCGAAGCCCATGCCGTCGAGGGGCGTGTTGGCGCCGTAGTTGATGAAGATCTGGGTGGTGCGGGTGTTGGGCCCGGCGGAGGCGAAACTGAGGTACCCCTCCTTGTTGCTTTCCTTGACGGGATCGTCCTTGAGTTTGCTGCCCTTCCACTTGGCGGTCACGGCGGGGTCGGCGGCGAGGCCGAACTGCACGACGAAACCGGGCACGACGCGGAAGAAACCCGCATCATTGAAGTAGCCGGCCTGCACCAGCTCGTAGAAGCGCTGCGCGCCGAGGGGCGCCCACGCCTTGTGGCACTCCACCACGAAGGTGCCGTTGGTGCACTCAAACTGGACCTTGTACGTTTCGGGGGCCTGTCCGTTGTCAGACACTTTTTTCTCCTCCGCGGGCTGGGCGGCGGGGGCCGCCGGTTTTTCGGCGCTCTGTCCCGCCGCGGCCGACTGGGCCTGGGCGAGTTTTTCGCGCGCCTTGTCCTGCCGCGCGAGTTCGTCTGCGCTCAACACGGAAGGCTTCAACCACATGTTAAACCCGGTGATCGCGGCGAGCACGCCGGCCACCAGCAGCAATGTGAATACTTTGCGTTTCATTGTGTTTTTCTCTCCATTTTTTCCGTCCACTCAACAAAGCGGCGTAATCATACATTTCCCGGAGGCCCCGCGACAAATGCGGCGCGGGGCTGTCCCGCGCGCAGCGCGCCGGGTCATTGCGGGAAGCCCCTTTTTTGAACAGACGCCCCCCCTCTGCTATCCTGTCCGCACCGCAGGAGAGACCCCATGGATCTGGATATTGCCGGGCTGACGCATGTCGGCCGGAGAAAAGAAAAGAACGAGGACAATTTCGGCGTTTTCGGGGAGGACACGCCGGGGTTGCGTCTTTTCCGCGAGGGCGCGCTGCTGGCCGTGGCGGACGGCCTGGGCGGGCACATCGGCGGCGAAATCGCCTCGAAACTGGCCGTTTCCATCATCCGCGACCTGACGAAGGAGCCGCCGCCCGAGCCCGCGCCGCCGAACACGGACGTGGTGCTGGACGCGCACCAGCTGGGCTACCTGCCGCTGCTCCGCAGCGCGATCAAGCGGGCGAACGACAGCATCTTCCAGACCAACCGCGACCTGGTGCAGGGGGACCGCCCCATGGGCACGACCCTGCTGACGGCGCTGGTGGAGCCGAAAACGGCGTGGATCGGGAATGTGGGCGACTCGCGCGCCTACCACCTGCGGGGCGGCGAAATCATCGCGCGCACCGAGGACCATTCCTGGGTGGACGAGCAGGTGAAGCTGGGACTCATGTCCCGCGACGAGGCCGAGTCGGACAAGCGCCGCAACCTGGTGACCCGGTCCGTGGGCACCCACCCGGACACGGAGGCGGACACGTACCGCTGGCCGCTCGCGCCCGGGGACATGCTGCTGCTGTGCACGGACGGGCTGGTGAACATGGTGAGGGACGCGGACATCGCCGCGGAAATGTCCAAGCCGCTGACCGCCGCGGAAATCGCGGAAAACCTGGTGCGCATGGCCAATGAGAACGGGGGCCGGGACAACATCACGGTGGTGGTGGCCCATGTGAACCCCGACCGGCGTCGGATGGCGGCGCGCAAAATGCGCCGCGCGATGCGGGAGAAGGGAATCTCCCCGGCGCTGCTCGCGGGCATGGTCTTTTTCGGACTACTGTGCTTCGGCGCGGGCATCGTCGCCGCGCTGGTGCTCTGAGCGAAGGATCAGCCCCCGTCCCGCCGCAGGGCCAGCTCCAGCAGGGCGTAGAACTCAAAGGCGGGGATTTCGCAGGACACCCCCGCCCCGCTTTCCGTGAAGGGCAGAACCGCCGGCTCCGCGCCGGGCGCGAGCACGCGGGCCTTTTCCACGCGCCAGCCCTCCGGCGGAGGCAGGGTCACCCGCAGCGGGGCGGCCCCCACCTCCGACTCCTCCCCGCCCCGAACCGCCACGGCATAGCGGACGGCGTGGACGGTGACGGTTCCCCGGTCCCCCTCCAGCCGCCGGTAGGCCATGGTCTGGACCGTGGCGTCGGAGGCGATGGACAGTTCCCGCCCCGCGAGGGCATTGAGCAGGCCGCAAAGGCGGTCCTCCCCCGCGGCGCGGGGCAACGCGGCGATCTTCCCGACCTTCTCCAGAAAAGCCTTCTCGTCCAGCTCGTCGAGGGCGTCCACAATCTCAAACTCGCGCCGATCCACCAGTTCCGCCATGGAGGCGACCCGGACCGGGACACCGGCGGCGGACGTCTCCGGCGCGGCAAGCGCGGCGAGGGGGTTGGCGGCCCGCTCCCGCATGGACAGATCGAATGCCCCGCTTTTGCCCGAAACCAGCAGGGCGCGCCCCGCCAGGGCGGCAAGCTGGCCGTCCGAAAGGTGGCGCACATCGGGCAGGATCACCACACCGCGCCCGGCCAGTGTTTCCGGGGCGAGGTCCTCCTTTGAGAGCACGGCAAAGGGCACGTGCCGGCGGAACAGGGCGCGCGACACGGCCAGCGCCTCGCGCAGGTGGTTTTCGTTGCCAAAGCGTATTTCGTCATAGGACAGCACCAGCCCCACGGGGGCGAAGGCCTCCAGGCCGGAGAAGAGTTCCGGGTGCGCGCCGTAGAAGCTGCGCCATTTCAGGCGTATCTCCGGGAACGCGGCACCGCACTGCACAAAGGCACCGCCGCCGCCCGCCGCCGCCTCGGCGTGTCCCAGTTCCGTGTAGCGCCGCCCGTTGCCGTAGCTGATGATGACGGGCCGCACCCCGAGCGACAGGCCGTACTTGTACTGGAGCAGATAGCCGAACACGTCGTCCGGCCCCAGGTGGCCCTGGGGGTGGGCCTCCTCGTACATCTGCCACGCGCCGCCGCCCCGCAGCCAGACCCGGGAATCCTTGCCGCTCCGGGCGCGGCCAACCGCCCCGCGCACCCGCGACACGGCCCCCCAGTTCGGCACGGCAAAAAAGTCCGGGTTGATCCCCCTTGCGGCGTCCTTGAGCGCGTTCAGATGCCCCGCAATTGAATCCTGCCAGAACAGGCAGGTTTCGGCGGCGCGCAGATCGCGCCCCGCGGGCGCGCCCATGGCGAAGCCGCCGCCGAAGAGCGCCGCCAATTCGTCCGCCGCATACCGGCCCTGAAGAAAATCCGGAAACAGCTTTTGGCAGGCCGGATGGCGGCACTCCTGGATGCAGTCGTCCACAAAGACGCCGTCATAGCCGCACTCGGCGGCCAGCCGCGCCACCACCTGCTGGTAGGCGCGCCATGCGGGCTCGTTCACGCAGGGTTCGTAGCGCCAGAAGGGGTAGTCCGGCTCGGGCGTCCACGGGTCGAAGGTGCGGCGGCCGCGCTGCATCCAGGATTCCGGCGGGGTTTCCGGTTTCGGCCCCAGCCCCAGCGCGGCATAGTCGTCCCAGTGATCATAAAAGGCCCAGAAGCCCCCCCGCGTTTCGTGGTCACCGCCGAGGATGGAGGGGTTGGTGTAGCAGATGACGGCGCGGACCCCGGCGGCGCGGACTTCACTGACGAAGGCGCGCAGCTCCCCCCGGCGCGCCAGTATCTCTTCCGGGGGCACGAGTTTCGGCTTCCAGCCGCTGTAGTCCGCCGTGGGACCCCAGATACTGTTCAGCGGCAGGGCGTGGCCCACGTGCAGCAGATCGGGCGGCGCCCCGCGCAGTTCCCGCATCATCTCCGGATTGCCCACCACATCGCCGCCGTAGGCGAGGACATAGGTCAGGGGGGTGACTGTTTTGCCGGGGGTTCCGCCGTCAATCCCGGAGGCGGGGGCCGGAGCGGCGAAGAGAAGGGTTCCCGCAATGAAAAGAATGTGTTTCATGGGGGCATTGTACCGGCGGGGGGCCGAAAAATGAAACCGTCCGGCCCTCCCGCGGGAAGACCGGACGGTCACTGCAATTCAACAACGGAGGACGCGGCGTTACAGGTCAACCCGGGTCAATGTAACCGTCTCCTCCGTGTCGAAGGCGTCTGGACGAAGCTCGTCGGTGCCCAGCCGGACAACCAGTTCCCTCCTCGACACCTTGTAAATGCCCATGACAAGCCTACCGGGACTCACCTCCACCCCGATGTTGGTGTCGCCACCGAGAAACACGCGGTTTATGGTGATGTTCATCTCTTTCGGCCGCTTCCAGGGATCGATCTCAAAGGTTCCCGAAAAGCCGCCCGCAAAGGGAATCCCGGGCAGGGAAAAGCCCGCCAGGCTGCCGGTCCACTTGATGGTGTTGTCCGCAATCTCAACGGTCTGGGTCACCGCCTTTTCGGTGGGCGCGGTCTGCCACACGCCCTCCAACTGGCAGGTGTCAATGCCCAGGCAGGCCGTGCCGGGGCATCCTGAAAGGCCGACCAGGCACACAAGCACCGCAACCGGCGTCAAAACACGATTCAACTTCATACTACTTCCCTTTCCCTTGACCCATTTACAGGGGTGTGTTTGCCCCAAGTGTACCTGCACCTATTATACCGCCAACCCCGGAATTTTGTTGCAAGTGCGGCAAGAAAGGGCGGGAAAGCCTATTTTCCCGCGTTTTTGGGGAGATGCCTCATGGAAAGCTCCCTCACTTCCGCATGCAGGCCGGGCCGGTAACCCAGCAGGAAAAACACCTCGGCCACCAGAAAAACCGGGCCGATGACCATCTGAAACAGGTTGTCCACCAGCGCGGGGCGGCGTTTTTCAAAAACCACATGCCCCACTATCTGGAAAATCCAGCCGCCCACGAAAAAGAGCAGGAAAACCGCCAAGCCGGTGAGCCAGCCCATCCGGCTCACCTGATGGGCCGCATAGAGGGTGGGCAGGATGAAGAGGGCCATGCCCAGGGCAAAGGCCGGCTGGAGCAGCAGGTAATAGCCCAAGGCCACGCCCACCAGCACCATCGCCCCCGTGAGGGTGACCCCGCCAAGCTCCACAGAAATCCAGCCCAGGGGCACCAGGATGGAAAAGACAATGGCAGGAATCCCCACAAAATGGGTGAGTTTGTTGAGGGGGTGGCGGTGGTAGGCCTCATAAAAGGACATGTGGTCGGCAATTGTTTTCATCAGGGACTCCTTTTTTATCACTAAACACATTTGAGGTCATGCTTCTTTCCGTGCTGGTTGAAATTTCCCCCTTCGGCGGGTATTGTGGCGTTCTCCAACAACAAGCAAGGCCGCAGCGGCGCAAAGGAAAGGTTATCATGGGTGCTGTTCGTGTGATTTTGACTTCCCTGGCGGGACTTGTGGCGGTCTCCTGCGCCACCCCCCAATGGGCGCAGTATGAGGCCAATCCCATGGTCATTCCCATGTCGGTGACCGCGCCGAAGGAAAGCGCGGGAAGCCTCATCGCCGCCGACCTGGACGGGGACGGGCTGCCGGATTACCTGGTCACGGTGCCGGGGCATGTGGCGGCTTATGCCAACGGGGGCAGGGAACTTTGGGTGCTGGAGGCGGACCTGCGCATCGGCGGCTCGTCGGAAAACGAGGGGCTTCCGGGCCACCACGGCCCCGGAGTGCAGGCGGGAGACATTGACGGGGACGGCGGGACGGAGGTGCTTTTCCTGACCAATGACCGGGTGCTTCATGTGGTGGAAGGGGCCACGGGAAAGACGCTCTGGACCGCCTCGCCCCCGGTGCCGGAGGGCGCGGAAAGGTGGGAGCACCTGGTGCTGGCCGATTTTCAGGGGAACGGCGACCGGGACCTGCTGCTTCAGGCCACCAACGCCGACGGCTACCGCATGGGCCGTTATGTGGCTGCCTATTCCCTGGGCGAACTGAAGGGGGGCGGCACGGAACCCCTCTGGCGGCGGGACGATTTCATGGCCTGCGCCCACAACGGCACGCGCGTGGCGGACCTGGACGGCGACGGGCGCGACGAGGTGCTGGGGGGCACCCTGCTCGGCCCCGACGGGAAACTTGTCACGGCCATCCCGCTCCGGGGGCACATTGACTCCATTTTCGTCCGCGATGTGCGGCCCGACCTGCCGGGACTGGAGGTGGTGGCGCTGGAGGAGGGCGGCAAGGACGGCAACCGGGTGTTCCTCTACGGCATGGGCGGGGTGATCTGGGAGACCCATTACCAGCACTGGGAACCGCAAAACGCCGCCGTGGGCGAGTTCGACCCGGCCCGGCCCGGTTTGGAGGTGTGGTGCCGCAGCCGCTTCAACACCCATCAGAAGCCCTTCGTGTTTGACGCGCGGGGGGAACTCATCGCCCATTACGAGATGGACAACACGGCCCCGGAAGGCTGGACCAACTCGGGGGTGGAAACCATCTGGACCATTGACTGGACGGGGGAGGACAGGCAGTTTGCCGCGGCCAAGGAACGGCACGAGGACGGGGACGCGGCCGTGTTTGATCCCCTCACCGGCGCGTTTCTGACCAGGCTGCCCGAAACCGCCCAGCGCCTGTACACCGCCGATGTGGCCGGTGACTGGCGCGAGGAGCTGGTGATGGTGAACCAAAACGAGCTGCACATTTACCACAACACGGACAGGAACCCCCATCCCGCCCGGCCCAGGCTGTGGAACCTCCAGCATTACCGCCGCAGCAAGATGACCTGGAACTATTACAGCCCCTGAAACACGCGAAATGATTCAAGGGAAGCAGGTTCAGCCGGCCTCGGGGCGGGGGCTGGGCAGGGAGTTTCCGCGCGTGAGGCGGCGGAGGATGCGGAGCGCTGTTTTGGCGGTTTTTGCCCAGGGGATGCCGGGCTTTTTCACCGGAACCGGCCGCCGGAGGGGTTCTTCCTGATCATGCAGGACGGCCCCGGTCCGCTCACGCATCAATGCGTACAGCAGGATGGAATTCGTCTCAAAAGAATGTCCGAGAAACATGGTTGCCGCCAGTCTATGCCACTTTCGTCCCGCCGTCCGGACCGTGAAAGGGCTGGGGCGGGTCATGTGCTGTTTTGAACCGCCGCACATTGCGCCGGTTAAATGAGGATTAAAACGCCGGGTGGAGGGGAGTTATTCCCTGGGTTGGTAATCCGCGATTGACTGAAAAAGTTTCACCGGATTTGGCGGGCTCCGGAAACGGGGCGGCGCGCCGGAAAGGGGCCAATTCTTTCGGCCCCCGCCGTCCGCATGCTATAATCGCCCGAGTTTTTCGCAATTTGACCGGAGCCTGAGAGATGCAGGAGCCCGCAAAGAAATTCCCGGACTGGATTCGCCGCGCGTGGCCGTCTGGCGAGGCCCACCAGGAGGTGAAGAGCCTGCTGGCGGGGCTGAACCTGCACACGGTTTGCCAGAGCGCGCATTGCCCAAACCAGGGGGAATGCTGGAGCCGCCGCACGGCCACCTTCATGGTGCTGGGCAACGTGTGCACACGGCACTGCTCCTTTTGCGGGGTAAACGGCGGCAAACCGCTGCCGGTGGACCCGGAGGAGCCGGCGCATGTGGCGGAGGCGGCGCGGCGCATGGGTGTGAAACACCTGGTCATCACGTCGGTTACGCGGGACGACCTGCCGGACGGCGGCGCGGCGCACATCGCGGCGGCCATCCGCGCGGTGAAGGAAGCCGCGCCGGGGGTGACCATCGAGGCGCTGGTACAGGACTTCGGCGGCGACCGTGACGCCATCGGCGCGGTGGTTGCGGCAGGACCGGAAGTGTTCAGCCACAACATCGAGACGGTGGAGCGGCTTCACCCGCTGATGCGGGACCGCCGCTTCAGCTATGCCGGCTCGCTGGCAGTGCTGCGGACGGCAAGGGAACTGGCCGCAGGCTTTGTGAAGTCGTCCTTCATGCTTGGCTGCGGCGAGACGGAGGCGGAGGTGCGGGCCACGCTGGAGGATCTGCGCGGGGCGGGCTGCGACGCGGTGGCCATGGGCCAGTACCTCCGGCCCGGGCGGAAAAACGGGGAGGTGGCGGATTTTGTCACCCCGGATCAGTTCCGGTCCTACGAGCAAATGGCGTATGATACGGGCTTCACCTTCGCGGTGGCGGGGCCCTTTGTGAGAAGCTCATACCGGTCGGAGGCGCTGCTTGAGCGCGCGTCGACCGGGCGCGCCCCCCGCGGCGGGGAAGTTTGACGGACGGAGGAGGCTGATCATGGCCGGAAAAACCACGATAACACTGCCCAGCCTGGGCGACGACGGGGACGCCGTGACGGGCGGCACGATCGCGTTCTGGCTGGCAAAGCCCGGCGACGCGCTTTCGGCCGGGGACGACCTGGTTGAGATTAACACGGACAAGGCGGCCTTTGTGGTGCCGTGCCCGGCGGCGGGCGTGCTGCTTGAGCAGCTTGTGCGCGAGGACGACGAGGTGCGGGTGGGCGATCCGCTCGCGGTCCTGGAGACGGAGTAACCGCGCCCCGCGGGGCGCGCGCAACCGCCGGAGACCCCGGCGTGCCTGAAAGGAAGAGCACATGCGGATTGGCGTTGGCGTAATCGGCGCGGGAACGGTGGGCAGCGGCGTGATTGACATCCTCCTGGACAATACCGGGGTGATTGAGGACAAGACGGGCGCGCAAATCGCGCTGCGCCACGTGGCGGAGCTGCGGCAGGAACTGCTGAAGGACTTCGTGCTCGACGGCGTCACCGTGTCCAAGGACGCCGCGGCGCTGATAGCGGACCCGGAGGTGAACGTGGTCTGCGAGCTCATCGGCGGGGTGGGCGCGGCGAAGACCTTCATTCTGGAGGCGCTCAACGCGGGCAAGCACGTGGTGACGGCGAACAAGATGCTGCTGGCGAAGCACGGCCCGGAACTGAACGAGGCGGCGCTGCGCAACGGCGTGGAGCTGCGCTTCGAGGCGGCGGTGGCGGGCGCGGTGCCCATCATCAAGGCGATCCGTGAAAGCCTGGCGGCCAACCACATCCACTCGGTGTACGGCATCCTGAACGGCACCTGCAACTACATCCTGAGCCGCATGACCTACGAGGGCAAGGAATTCGACGACGTGCTGCGGCAGGCGCAGGCGCTGGGCTTCGCGGAGACCCCGCCGGACCTGGACGTGGAGGGCCACGACACGGCGCACAAGTGCCAGATTCTGGCGTCGCTCTGCCACAGCACCCGCGTGAACCTGGACGACATCCACGTGGAGGGCATCACCAAAATCACCCACCTCGACGTGGCCTACGCCCGCGAGATGGGGTGCCTGATCAAGCTGCTCGCCGTAATCCGCAAGATTGACGGGGAAATCGAGGCGCGGGTGCACCCCACCCTCGTCCCCGAAACGCACCTGCTGGCGGCGGTGCGCAACGAGTTCAACGCCATCTACGTGGAAAGCGACTGCGCCGACGCCACGCTCCACTACGGGCGCGGCGCGGGCCGCCGCCCCACGGCGAGCGCGGTGGTGGGCGACATTGTGGACATCGCGCGGCGCGGCGGCGGCGCCCCGCCCAAACCTTTCAGCTACACCCAGGACATCGCGGTGCGCGACATCGGCCTGCTCCGGGGCCGCTACTACCTGCGCCTGAACACCCACGACCATCCGGGCGTGCTGGGCAGGGTGTGCACGATACTGGGCGGCCACGGTGTGAGCATCGCGTCCTGCATCCAGAAGGACACGGAGGCGGACCTGCCGGTGCACGTGGTGATGATGACCCATGAGACGGTGGAATCCAGCGTGACCGCCGCCCTGGCCGAAATCGACCGGCTTGATTTCATCGCCGCGCCGACCCAGGTCATCCGGGTGCTGTAGGCGGCCGGTGCAACCATCCCGGCCCCGGCGGGGATTATCATATCAACGCTACAGGATGGGACAGAACATGAGCGAAAACGAAACCCCGGAAACGGCGGCGGCCCCCGCGCCGGACAACGGCGCGCCCCCCGGTTTCCAGCAGCTTCCGGAGACGGAGAAAAACGGCCTTTTCGGCCGCATCGCCGCCAAATTCCACGATGCCATACAGCAGAGCCGGGGCGGCCACCGCAACGAGAGCATCGAGGAGCTGCGCCGTTCGCCGGTGCTCACGGCGGACGAGGTGGCGCTGCGCCGCTCCAGGAATGCCGGCGCGCGGCGCATGGTTATTCCAGAGGGCGTGGTGATTGAGGGATCAATCACCGGGGCCTCCGACACGGAAATCGGCGGCCGGGTGGAGGGAAACGTCCATGTGGACGGGCCGCTCACGCTGCACAAGCGGGCGGTGGTGACCGGCGGCGTGAGGGCGCTTTCCTGCCACGCGGACGGCCTGGTGGAGGGAACAGTTGAAGTTTCGCAGAATCTGACCGTGGGAAAAACGGGCGACCTGCGCGCGGACGCGCTGGCGGGCCGGGACGTGGAGATTGCCGGAAAGGTCAACGGCAACGTGCTGGCCCCGGGACGGCTGCGGCTCCTTGACGGGGCGATTGTCAACGGAGACGTGCAGGCGCGCGTTTTTCACATGGAGGAGGGCGCCCACCTCAACGGCTTCTGCCGGATGAGGACGCCCGAAAGGAAAGAAGACAACCTGGAACAAAAGGAGACTGAGTGACCATGTTTTACATGTGGCATCCGGCGAACCTGCTCATGATACCCGCCATTGTGCTGGCGCTGTGGGCGCAATGGAAGGTCCGGTCCGCCTACAGAAAATACAGCGGGGTTGGCGTTTTGTCCGGCATGACCGGCCGCGACGCGGCGCTGGAGATCATGCGGCGCGCCGGTGTTGACGGCGTGTCCATCGGCATGGTGCCGGGGGAGATGACCGATCATTACGACCCCACCAGGAAGGTGGTGAACCTTTCCGAGGGCGTGTACGGGTCCAACTCGGTTGCGGCCCTGGGCATTGCGGCGCACGAGGTGGGCCACGCCATCCAGGACGCGCACGGCTACGCGCCGATGAAGCTGCGGCACCTGATGTACCCGGTGTCGTCCATCGGATCCACCCTGTCCTTCCCCCTGATTTTCGCGGGGCTCTTTTTCGGCGGATCCGGCATGGGCTGGCTGCTTAATTTGGGCATCTGGCTTTTCAGCGCGGCGGTGGCCTTCACGGTCATCACACTGCCGGTGGAATTCAACGCGAGCAGCCGGGCAATCAAGGCCCTGGCAGGCGGCGGCTACCTCACCAGCGACGAGCTGAAGGGGGTTAAGGCGGTGCTGACGGCGGCGGCCCTGACCTATGTCGCCGCGGCGGCGACGGCGGTGCTGGAACTGCTACGCCTTCTGATGATTGCCCGGGACAGGTAAACACCGTGGACCCGAAAGGGAAAAGATCACGCCTTCTGCCGCGCCTTCCCAAGGGAGGCGCGGCGGTTTTAATTTTTCTGCTGGCGGCGGCCGCGGCCCCCGCGCAGGAGCAGGTGTTCACCGTGCGCATGACGGGCAGCGCGGAGGGCGCGGGCGCGTCCGCCAGGAAACTGGCGGTGGACGACGCGCAGCAGCAGGTGCTGATCGAGGCGATCCGCTCCGTCACCGGCATGGAGGATTTGACACCGTTCAAGGCCATCCTGGGCCACGCGTCGGGCTACATCCAGCGCTACGATTTGCTCCGCTGCGACGTGGACGCCTCGGGCACGCGGGTGGAGATAGACGCCCATGTGCTGGAAAAGCCGCTGCGCCAGGACGCGGCCGCGGTGATGCTTCCCCGGCTGCCGCGCAAGCCCTCGGTGCTGCTTGTGGTCGCGGAGCGGGTCATGCCGGACGCGCCGGTGCGCGTGGGCGGCGGCGACGCCGCCAAAACGCTGCGGGAGGGCCTGGAGAAGTACGGGTTCACCCTTTCCGGCCCTGAAGAGGTGGCCGATGTCTACCCCGCCGCGCGGCTTGCGGAAATCACCGCCGGGGGTGTGGAGACGGGATCCCGTCTTGCCAGGGAAAACATGTACGACGTGGTAATCACCGGCACGGGCTCGGTGGCGCAGGAGCCGCTTCCCAACGCCGCGAACGTTCTCCGCAGCAGGGGCTCCGTGGCGGTGCGTGTGTTTTCCGGGCTGGACGGTAAAATGGCCGACGCCATGGCGGCGGAGGCGGTGGTGCAGAGCGTGAGCCCGGAGGAGGGAGGCGCGCAGGTGCTGTCCGACGCGGCGGCGAAACTCATCGGCGACACGACGGTGTCGGTGGTGCTCGCCATGCTTGCGCGCCAGGAGCCGGACAGCCTGTTTGTGTCGGTGGAAAAGCCCGGCGAGGGCGGCGCGACGGAGGAGCTGGCGGGACAGCTCAGGACGCTGCCGGGTGTGGCGGGGGTTGAAATGATACTTGCCAGTCCGGCCCTTGCGCGGCTGCGTGTGCAGTACGAGGGCCCCCTCGCGCAGTTCGCGGACATGCTCCACACCCTGTCCACCTCCGCCGGGACGGTGGAAATCCGCCGGGCCGTGGGCCGGGAAATCACCCTGATTCTCAAGTGACCGGCCGGATCAGGGCGTGTCCCGCCCTCTTTCCCCCTCCCCGCCCCCCCGTATGATGAAATAGGGGCGGCGCTGCACCTCGATGAAAATCCTGCCGATGTACTCGCACATCATGCCTGTGGCCATGAGCTGTATGCCGGAGCAGAAAAAGAACACGGCCACCACGGACTCCAGCAGAATCATGTCGCCGTGCATCACCCGGTGGAGCATCACCTTCGCCCCCATGGCGAAGCCGGCAAAGGCCATGAGCCAGCCGATGAGGCCGATGAAACGCAGCGGCGCGTCGGTGATGCTGGTAATCATGTCAAAGGCCACGCGGAGGAGTTTGAAGAAGTTGTACTTGCTGCTGCCCAGTGCGCGTTCGCTGTGGCCCACCACCACCTCGGTGACGCGCCCGCCAACCATGGCCAAATCCGCCGGAAAATAGCGGCACCTGTGGCGCAGGGAGCAGAGGCTGTCCACGATCTCCCGGCGCATGCCCTTCAGGCAGCATCCGTAGTCGTGCAGGGTGAGTCCGGTGACCCGCGCCACATACCAGTTGAACAGGCGCGACATGGCCTTGCGGAAGGGCGAATCGTGGCGGTTGGCCCGCCATCCCACCACCACGTCGCTGCCCTCGTCCAGGGTTTTCACCAGCAGGGGGATGTCCTCGGGCAGCACCTGCAAATCGGCGTCCATCACAATGACATAGGCGCCCCTTGACTGGGAAAGCCCGGCGTACAGCGCGGGACTCTGGCCGAAATTTCGGTTCAGCCGCACCAGCCGCAGGGAGGCGTCCCCCCGGGCAAGCCCCTCGACAATCTCAACGCTTCCATCGGTTGAGCCGTCATCCACCAGAATTATTTCATGGCTCCGTCCCAGCCCGTCCAGCACCCTTCGGAGCCGCTCATGCAGCACAGGCAGGGACTCCCGCTCATTGTAGACCGGAATGACAACGGAAACATCGGGCTTTTGCATGGCTGTTGACTCCCGGCGCACCCGCGCGCCACGGCGCAGTATACCGCCCCCGGCGGGGGCAACGCCATGCGGCATGCCGCCGGACTCCCTTTGACCGTCCCCCGCAGACCTGCTACAGTACCATTGATGATCACGCCCCCCAAACACTCGCCGCCTGCGCGGCGACACACGACAAGCATGGACGAGTCATGGCAAACCCATTCAATCGCCGGACCCTTTTAAAAAGCGCCTTCTGGGCCGGTGTCTGCCTGGTCTGGCTGATTATGGCGGCAGCGCTGATGGAGGTGCTTGCCAGGGCGCGCGAACATCAAAAGTGGCGTGACAATCCTTACATATTGAAGCCGTCTGAAAACCCCGGTGTTCCGGTGGCTCCGGCGCTTCGGGAGACGCCCCCCCAAGACTCCACCCGCCCCCTTTCATTGGAAAACAAAAATGCTGTTGCCGCCGCCCTGCAAACCATGGTTCAACCGCCGTCCCCGACCCCGGCATGGCACATTCCCCGTGAAAATGAGGTCCCGCAGGACAAGGAGGCCAGACACCGGCTTTTCTTTGGACTAAACGAAAAAGAAAGGGACGCGTTTTGCAGGTTGCATGGGGAAACTGTGGTGATGCGCGGAAAGCCGGGGGCGTCGCCGGTGGTTTACGGGGCCAACGAAGTCGCCCACATGATAAGGCATCTGACAGGTTCCCCTTCCGGTTTTGTCCTAAGGCACACCCTTTTCAGCGGCATGTTCGATGCTTTGGAGACAAGCGCCGGAACCTGCCTTCAAACCGGACAGCCTCTGGCCTTTGAGGCCCCGCTGCCCCGGTTTTCCGGACTAAAGCCCCTGGAGTGCGCGTGCCTCATGGATGGCGGCGGATGCACGGCGCAATTCATTGCCACAGACCTGAAAAAATTGATGGCGCTCATGTCGGCCCCGGATTCCCCCTGGCAGGTTCCATTGCGTTTCTACAAGCCCAATCTGAAAAATGCGGGCCCGGGGGGTGACATCACAACCAACAGCCTGGGGTTGCGCGACAGGGAGCGGAGCGTTCCAAAACCCGCAGGCACTTTTCGGGTCCTGTGCATTGGCGGTTCCACCACGGAAATGGGCCGCGATTTTGACTCCACCTATCCCACACTGCTGGAGAAACAACTGGCCGGCCGGTACCCCGGAAAAAATATTGAGGTGATTAACGCGGGCTGCAGCGGCGCGATGACGCTGGATCATTTTTCCCGCATGCCCTTGTATTTGCGGCTTGAACCCGATCTTGTGATTGGATACCTGGGCGTTAACGATCTGATCTTCGGCACGGGTCGCTGGCAACTGTTCGGCCCATGGCTGGCCACCGCCAAAAATTCGGCCCTCGCCAGGCTGCTGTTTCAGGGGGGGGAGTCCTTTTTTGAGAAGCGCCTGGAAACCCTCCACAAGGAAAACGCGCTCGCAAACATGCGCCTGCTGGGGGCGCTCTTCAGGGAAAGAGGCATACCGGTTGTGTTTTGCTCCATTGCGTCGCCCCGCCCCGCCCGTTTGAGTCCGGACCAAATAAATTATCTGGATCACGATCTTTACACCCAGTGGAAACAAGACAGCCTCACCTTCGCCAACTATGCCCGCCACGTTGAGGGGCACAACCAACTGGTCCGCAGCCTTTGCGCCGGGGAACAGTTTTATTTTGCCGACACCGGGAAGAACATTGACGGCGGACTTGACATATTCAAGGATGTCTGCCACTTTTATCATGAGACAATTTCCCTGTTGGCGGACAGTGTTTTTCGTGAGACAGTCCCCCTATTTGACGCTTTGTTGCCGCAATAACCCCCTAATTTCGGTGCTTGTCTCCTTAAACCCAAAAAAAGTATACTCTCCGCGTCGGTTCGGGGGTGTTTTTTTAACGCCCGCGCTAAGAGGGAATCCGGTGCGAGTCCGGAACTGCCCCGCAGCGGTAACCAGGAACGAACGGCGCATCCGGGCACACAGGCCCGAACGCACTGGACCGGTGAAACGGTCTGGGAAGCAGCGCCCAGTAGGCACGCCGCCCGTAGCGGCCCGCCTGGAAGTCCGAAGACCTGCCGATTGGAATCGTCCGGGCCGCAGTGCGGCGCGGCGGCCTTCGCGGGAAGGTTTTGTCGGGTCTTGAGTCCGTTCATCCCCCCTCCCGCCGCCGCCCCTTCCCCTGCAGCGACCTCGGATGGTTCCCCGGTTGTCAACCAAAACGAGGGTCTTGAAATGAAGTGCGCAATTTTTTCCCATTCCTTCCCGTCCCCCTTCCTTGTCCTGCTGCTTGCGTTTTTTGGCGTCTTTTCCGTGTCCGGCACGGCGGCGGCGCAGGCGGTGACGAGTCCGGCGGGATATCCCGTTTCCGAATACCTTCCCGCGCCTGCTGGCGAAACCCTGGTCAGTTTTGACTGGGACGGGGCGGGCGCGCTGTATTACATGACCGGCGCCCCCTACCCCGGCATGCTGCTTGCGGTGCGCAGGAAGAGCGGCGGGGGCACCGAGGAACTCTTCCGGAGCACAAGCGTGTTCCCCGGATCGCGCGCCACGGCCGTGGGGCCTTTTGTCTATTTCAATGACGGCGGGGATTTTGGCCGCTATTCATTCGACTATTTCTGCCACAACACCGCGGCGGGCGGGACGCCCGTGCGGGTGTATGACTCCTCCGCCCCGGAAGCCTTGAGCCTTTGGGGCATTGACACGCGTGACGGCGGCCAAATTTTCGCCTCGGGCGCGGTGGGATTCGGGGACAGTTCCATATTTTACCAGCCCCTTGCCCCGGACGGATCCCTGGGGTCGCTGGTCAACCTTGGCACCATCGGCCAGGCCTCAGGCCCGGCGGCCTTCGGGCCCTCCGGGGAAATGTATTATGTGTACGGCTACTCCTACACCGGCCAGTTGGACCTGTACCGCTGGAACGCCGGCGAGGTGGCCGCCGCCATCACAGCCCCGGCGCTGTCACCGCTGAACCCCGCCGGGCATGTGTGGGCAACGCCGCCAAACACTTTTGACGGCGCGAGCGGCCTGGTTGCGGACGCGGCGGGCAGGGTGTATGTGACGGTGAACAAATGGGGGGTGCAGGGGGAGCTGCTGATGTACCGGCCCGACGCCGCCGGGGCCGCCATGACGCCGGTGGTGCTGGCGCGCCACAGTTCCGACCGCCTGGAGACGCTGCGCATACGTGACGGCGCGCTGTATGTGAACTGCGTCGAGGGAATCTTTTCGCTGCCCCTGCCCCTTGCGCTCCAGCAGGTGGACGGCGGGCAGGTGCAGGCCGTGGCGGGCAAAACGGCCAACCTTGCGGTGCAGACCGTCGGGGGAACGGGAACCATCCAGTATCAATGGTATCGGATGGAGGACGGCAAGGCGGACACGCCGGTGGGCGGCAACTCGCCCATACTTGCCCTCACCCCCACCCTGAATGACGACGGCGCGGCCTATTACTGCGCCGCGACGGATGATTATGACACCGTCAACTCCGCGGTGTTCACCCTTGCAGTCTCCCCCGCCACCCCCGCGGCGGGGACGGCCGTGCTTGCCGCGCTGGCGCTGCTTGTGGGCGCATTGGGAGGACGCCGCGCGATGCGGCGCGTCTGACACCCCAGAAACAGAAACGCCGGGAACCTTGAGGTTCCCGGCGTTGTTTTTTTTACCTGTGCGCCTATGCCAGGGCGGGGGTGGTGTAACCGAGCACTTCGAGGATTTCCTCCTCGCGGGGTTCGACCGTGACCGGCTGTTCGGCGCAGGCGATGGCGTTGTCGGGATCCTTCAGCCCGTGCCCGGTGAGGATGCAGACCACGCGGAAGCGCTTGCCGTTGCGCGGCTCCATGCTGTCAAAGTAACCCTGCCCGGCCAGCTTGATCAGTCCGGCGACGCCGGAGGCGCTGGCGGGCTCGCAGAAAACGCCCTCGGTGCCCGCGAGCATCCTGTAGGCGGCCCTGATTTCATCGTCGGTGACCATGTCAATGAGGCCGCCGGATTCGTCGCGCGCGGCGACGGCGGTGGCCCAGCTTGCGGGGTTGCCGATGCGGATGGCGGTGGCGAAGGTCTGCGGTTTTTCCACCGGATGACCGAGCACGATGGGCGCGGAACCGGCAGCCTGGAACCCGAGCATTTTCGGGAGTGTGTCGCTCTTGCCGCAGGCATGGTATTCCTTGTAACCCTTCCAGTAGGCGGTGATGTTGCCCGCGTTGCCCACGGGCATGGCCTGGAAGTCGGGGGCCGTGCCGTCGAAGTCGTCTATGATCTCAAACGCGCCGCTTTTCTGGCCCTCGATGCGGTAGGGGTTCACCGAATTCACGAGCGCCACGGGGAAGTTGTCGCAGATGCGGCGGACCAGGTTGAGCGCGTCGTCAAAGTTGCCCTTGATCTGGATGACCTTCGCGCCGTGAATCATCGCCTGGGACAGTTTTCCGAAGGCGATCTTCCCCTCCGGGATGAGCACGGCGCACTTGATGCCCGCGCGCGCGGCATAGGCCGCCGCCGAGGCCGAGGTGTTGCCCGTGGATGCGCACATGACCACCTCGTACTTTTCCTCCACCGCCTTGGTGATGGCCATGGTCATGCCCCGGTCCTTGAAGGAGCCGGTGGGGTTCAACCCCTCGTACTTCAGGTAAATCTCCAGTTTCGGATGGATGGCGGCGCTGAGGTTGTATGCAGCGACCAGCGGGGTCGAACCCTCGTTCAGGGTGATGACACAGGTGTCGTCCGACACCGGCATGTGGCTGCGGTAGCGGTTGATGATGCCTTCGTTGCGCATGGTCACTCTTTCCAGGCAGGAGACTGCCACAGGTTAAACGCGGACGCACACCCCGTGTTCGCGCCGGGGAAACGGCAGTAGCATAGCATTAACCCCGCCGCCGATTCAGCCCCGGGACGCCATTTCCCCGTCATCCCCCCCATCGCCGCCGTCTTCCTCCCCGTCAAACCCGTCGTCGCTTCCGGTGTCATCACCGCTGCGGAACTTGGGATTGTTCCCCGAAATGACGATGGTCACCTCGCCCTTCACCTCTTTGCCCTTGAACTGCCCGGCAAGGTCGGCGAGCCAGCCGCGGTGGACCGCCTCGAATTTCTTGGTCAGCTCCAGGCACACCGCCGCCAGCCGGTTGCCCAGCGCCGCATGGGCGTCGGCCAGGCACTGGCCGACCCGGAAGGGGGATTCGTAAACGATGAGCGTGTGGGGCAAATCCCGGTCCATGGCAAAAAAGCGGCGGCGCTGGCCCGATTTGCGCGGGGGAAAACCCTTGAAGGTGAAACTGGAGGTGGACAGACCCGAGGCCACCAGCGCGGTGGTGGCGGCGCTTGGTCCGGGGATGACCTCCAGCCGGTGGCCGCGCTCATGGCACAGCGCCGCAATCCGGTAACCCGGATCGCTGATGCCGGGGTGGCCGCCGTCGGTGCAGAGGGCGACGGACTGCCCCGCGTCCAGCAGTCCCATCACCCGTTTCGCCGCCTGCTCCTCGTTGTGCTCATGGCATGAGAAGCGGGTTTCCGGCGGTTTAATCCCGTAGCGCTCAAAAATGCGCCAGGTGACGCGGGTGTCCTCGCACGCCACGGCGTCCACCACGCCCAGCACGCGCAGCGCGCGGTGGCTGATGTCCTCAAGGTTGCCGATGGGCGTGGCGATGAAATAGAGGGTGGCCATGGATGGTCAATACGCCTCGATGCGCGGCTTCACCACCGCCACACCGATGCGGGCCATGGCATCACGGAGCCGGGCGTACATGGCCTCGTCGTAGTACATGCCCACGATGGCCCCCCCGGAGCCGGCGAATTTGCCGTGGGCGCCCACGGACCGGGCCACCCCGACCATTTCCACATTGCGCGGATCCAGCTTGAAGATGGTCTGGCGGCGCGCGAAATTTTTGTCCATGAGCGGGCCGATTTCCATGCCCCTTCCCGCAACGACCAGATCGCGCGCCTCCTGCGCGTAGGAGGCGAAATCCCGCATCGCCGCGATCACCTCGGGGTCGCCGTCCAGCCAGCGCTGGCGCACATTGTTGTGAATGACCTCCGAGCCCTCGCCCAGGTCCTGCCTGTAGGCGATGAACAACGGCGGCAGGAGTGCGGGATCCAGCTCCTCATAGTCGCCGTGGCCCTGGCGCTCCACGATTTCCCGGCTGAAGTCCATGAAAACGGCACCTTCGTACACCTGGATGACCCGGTCCTGCAGGCCCGCGGCAATGCCCAGCTCGTCCGTCTCCACACTGAGGATCAATCCCGGCAGGAGCGGCTTGGGAATGTCCACGTCATAGAATTCCATGAGGCACTTGATGGTGGCCGTGACCAGCGCGCTGGAGCCCGCTAGACCAAGACGCCGGGGAATGGTGGAACGGTAGCGGATGGAAAAATTGCGATCCGCGAGGGAAATGCCGTTTTCCCGGCAGTAATCGTAAAACCGCTTCACGGCCGCCTTCATCAGCCGGATGCCGCCGTAATAGCCGTTGCTGATGACGTCGTCGACCAGTTCGCGGATGCCCGCATATTTGGAGCGGTCCTGAAAACTGGGGACAATCTCGACCTCGGGACTTTCATAGAGGCTGACTTTGGCGGAAAAATCACGGATCACCACGCTCAGCGTCTTGCCGAAATACCCGTCGGAGGGGTTTCCCATCAACCCCGCGCGCGCATATGCTGTCGCCTCACAGGCCATCAAAAACCTCCTTGGTGGGGTTCCCCGCTACCGCGCGGGATCGGGGGACGGGGACGCCGGGGCCCCGCCCGCCCCGCTTCTCTTCTTCTCCTCCTCCAGCGTGCGGCGGTCCAGCTCCTGCTCGTACAGTTCGGCCTCGGAGACATGGCGGTCGGTGATCTGGATAATGTGGAAACCGAACTGTGTGCTGATGATGTCGCTGATTTTGCCCACTTCACCCTGCCAGCAATACTCCTCAAACGCCTTGTCAAAGACCCCCTTCGGCGCCCAACCCAAATCCCCGCCCCGCCGCGAGGACATGGGATCCTCCGAATACTGGCGGGCAAGGGCGGCAAAGTCCCCGCCATTGAGCAGCCTTTCCCGGATTTCCAGGGCGCGCTCCATGGCGCGGTTCCGCTCCACCAAATCGGTCGGGGAGTATTTGATGAGGATGTGCCGCGCCCGCACGCTTGACGTGTTGGGCTTGGGGCGCTGGCTGAACCAGATGCCCGCGGCCATAATCACTATCAGCGCCAAAACTCCGGCCCAAAGCAGTTTCGTCCTGTCCCTGGGTTCGGCCTCCAGTGTCTGTTCCGGATTCATTGCAGCCTGCTCCATACCGCCCGTCGCCTTCATCACATAATCCCAAGATTGCTGTACAAGCCCGCGTAAAAGGAAATGACAATGTACCCGATCAGGCCGCCCACCAGCAAGAGCACAAGCACCCCCCCGATGGTCATGGCGCTGCGCACGGCGGCGCGGGCCTCCTCAAAATGGTAGTCGGAAACTTTTTTCAGGGAAAACTCCAGGTTTCCCGACTGTTCACCCACGGCCAGCATTTCGCGGCCCACACTGCTCACGCACTTGACCCTTGAAAACGCCTCCACAAGGGTGCCGCCCCGGGCGACCACGGGAACCGCCTGAAGCAGGTCGCGCTCCATGTAGGGGTTCATCGTCAGCCGTGCGGAGCGCTGGATGCACTGGCGGATGTCGATGCCCGCGCCCACCAGCAGGGACATGCCCCTGAAAAAACGGGCCAGGGCGAAGCGGCGGCTGATGGTGCGGATTGGCCAGACGAATGTTTTCACGAAGCCTGTCACATGCTCGTACAGGCCGAGCCGCGCCAGCACCACCATGGCGGCGAAGGCGAGGGCGGCGATGGAAAGCGCCCCGGCCTGAAAGAGCAGATAGCTGCGGAAATACGCCTCAAGCGAAAAATCGCCCCGGCCGCCGCCGACAAAGGGGATGATGCGCAGGGCGAAGGTGCCCAGGAACCAGGCGGCGGCGAGCTGCATGCCCGGGTAGACCATGGCCACCACAACGGTGCGCTTCATGGCGGCCTGATCCTCGTAATAGTCCGCCAGGTCGCGCAGCATCACGTCCAGGTGTCCGCCGGTTTCACCCGCGCCGAGCACCTCGACAAAGAAATCGGGGAGCAGCTTCTGCTCGACCCTGGCGGCGTCCATGAGCGTCGCGCCCTTCCGGATGCGCGCATGGATGCGGCCGAGCAGACCGCGCACCTTGGAGGAGGCGGAATGGCGGGCCGCCAGGGCGAGGCCCTGCAGAATGGGTATGCCCGCATCGTAGGAGGTGGCAAGCTGCCGGCACATCGGCGCCATCTCCCTGGCGGTCAGACGGGAAGAAAACAGTCCCATGACGCCCTTCCTCCTTGGCGTTGGCGGAGGATGCGGACCCGCACGGCGGGCGGGGTCACCCCTCCTGCGCCTCGAGCCACCGCACCGCGTCCAACGCGGCCATGCATCCGCTTCCCGCAGCGGTAATCGCCTGGCGGTAGACCTTGTCCTTCACATCGCCACAGGCGAACACGCCGGGAATCTTTGTGTAAGTGCTGTCGGGCCTGGTCACCAGATAGCCGGACTCGTCGAACTCCAGAACGCCCGCGAAGATTTCCGTGTTGGGCTTGTGGCCGATGGCGGCGAAATAACCGGCGCAGGCGAGGTCACGGACCGCGCCCGTGTTCACGTCGCGGAGGCGCACGCCGGTCACGCCCTCGGTGTCGTTGCCGTGGATTTCATCCACGACGGAATTCCACTCCACCCTGATTTTCGGATGGTTCACGGCGCGCTCGCCCATGATTTTGCTGGCGCGGAACTTGTCGCGGCGGTGGACGATATGCACCACTTCCGCGAACTTGGTGAGGAACATGGCCTCCTCCATGGCCGTGTCGCCGCCGCCGACCACCACCACGGGGCGGCCCCTGAACCTGGGCAGCGCGCCGTCGCAGGTGGCGCAGGCGGAAACGCCCCTGTTCAAAAAGGCCTCCTCCGACGGGAGGCCCATGTAGCGGGCGCTCGCGCCGGTGGCGATAATTACGGCCTCCGCCTCGAACAACTCATCGTTGGACCAGACCCTGAAGGGGCGCGCGGAGAAGTCAACCCTGGTGGCGGTCTTGTAGACAAAGCGCGCGCCAAAACGCCCGGCCTGTCTTTTGAAGTCGTCCATCATGGCGGGGCCGGAGACCCCCTCCGGATACCCGGGGAAGTTTTCCACCTCGGTGGTAGTCATCAACTGTCCGCCGGGCAGGATGTCCTTGCTCAACTCGCCCTCCATCACCAGGGGGTTCATGTCGGCGCGGGCGCAATACAATGCGGCGGTGTACCCGGAGGGGCCGGAACCGATAATCAACACCTTTTCCATGGCTCTATCCTTTCCTGCTCTCCGCGCGCCCTCATCACGCGCGCGGCATGGGCCGAACCGTACCTGAACAGCCCCTTCCCCGGTCCCGGAAACCAAGCCAAAGGATGAAATATTTCGGCCTTCCGCGCTACTGCTGCGCAGCGGCCGGAGCGGGCTCCGCAGCCGGAGCCGCGGCGGGCGCAGACTCCGCAGCCGGAGCCGCGGCGGGCGCGGCGGCCCCGCCTTCCCCCTCACCCTCGCCTTCCGGTTCGGGGGCGTACTTTCCGCGGCCAAGGATCTCGTCAATGGCGTCGTTGTTCTGGGTGAAATTCACGCTTGCAAGCATGCGCTCGCGCAGGTTCTTTGTGTAGTCGGAGAGGAATCCGTATTCACCCATGCGCACAGCCTGCTCGCGGCGGGTCTTGCGCTCCTCCGCCCAGTTGGCCTTCTCCTCGTCGGTGGGCGGGGTCTTTTCCACAAGCTGCACAAACCACGTGTCGCCAAGCATGCCGGACAGGGGCCCCGCCATTGTGCCGGGCTCGGCCTTGCCGAGGCGGTCATAAATATCGCTGCTCTGGAGGAATATCTGCTGCTGGTACAGCATGTCCTTGCGGGTGAAGGGGGCGGTGGTCTGTTTCACCTCCGCCTGGAGTTCCGGGAACTTTGCCGGAATCTCATCAATGTTCGCGGCCTCCTTCTTGATGCGCGCCGAAAGATCCTCCACCTGCTTTTTGTAGGCGTCGGAGCGCTTGGTGGCGTTGATCACATCGTTTGTCACGGTCGGGCGGACTTCCTCCATCGGGGGGATTTCGCCGGGAACCGACTCAACCACCCTGCCGACATAGATGTTCTGCCGGGCGGGGATGGGATCAAACAGCTTGTCATCCTTCTGGTTGGCCATGGCGCCGCGGAACATGGGCACGTCGGCGCGGGCCACGTTTTCAATTTCCATGCTTGCGGTGGTGAAGGCGCCGGTGCGCACAACGGGCAGGCCCGCCTCCGCGGCGGCGGTGGCGAGGTCGGTCGTCCGCGCCTTGGCGGCCACTTGCGCCGCCTTGGCGTCAAGCTCGGCGCGCTTCGCCTCGGGCAGGGCGGCGTTCACGACGATCTGCCGGGCGTGCACCTCCCGGACGCCGGCGTCGTTGACACGCTCCTCGTCCACCTTGTAAATGAAGTAACCCGTCGGGCCGGCCACGGGATCGCTGACCTGGCCGACGGGAAGGGTGAACATGGGCTGAATGTGGGCCGCGGCGTTCTCCTCGACGGCGCGCCAGCCGAGATCACCGCCCTCGGGAACGGTAACATCCGAATACTTCTTGACCATTTCCGCGAAGTCCGCGCCGCCCCGCGCCTCGTTGACCGCGTCAAGCGCCTTTTGCGGCACATCGGGGACCAGGGAGAAGGCGACCATCTCCGCCACATTCGTGGACGGCTTGCGGTATTTCTCCTGGTTTTCATTGTACTGCTTCTGGATCTCCTCCTCGGTGGGGGTCACCGGGGGCTCGATTTTCACGTACTTGATGGACATCTTGGTGTTGTCGGCGATCAATTCCTCCTCGATCGCGCTGTCAAGCACGCGGCGGGAGGGCGCCAGCGCCATGGACAGGTACACCTGGCGGGACATGCTCTTCTCAATCTCGTCGTAGAGCGCCGTCCAGTCGTTGGTCTGCTTCACCCACTCATTGTAGGCCGCCGGATTGAAATTGCCCTTGTCGTCCTTGAAGACATCCCACTTTTTGAACTGCTCCTGCAGCAGGGACTCCTTAACATCAAACCTGCGGGTCCCCTCCTGCACGGAGATCAGGGAGGAGTCAACAAGCTGGTCCACGATGGTTTTCACCATGCCGGACTCGTCAAGCTCCTTGTAGGTGGGCCGCTCCTGGCCGTTTCTGGCCATCATCTGGGCGGCGGAGTCAAGATTGCGCCTGAATTCGGATTCGGTGACGGGCACCCCGCCGATGCTCATGATTTCCCTGTCCTGGGGGCCGTCGGCGTTATTCTGGCCCGTCGGCATGCCGAAAAAGAAGATAAACGGCACGGCGATGACCAAAATGATGAAACCCAAAATCAACTTGCGATGCTTGCGCATGAAATCCTGCATGTCGCAGTGCCTCCCAGTGGGGATGAATCCGCTGAAACCCGTGAAAAACCACACACACCGGACGGATCGCCGTCCGGGCGTTTTTAGGCCGAAAAAACGGCGTAACTCTATCACACCGTTTCACAACCAAGCAAACAGAGGCCGCGCCGCACGGCACGACAGTCATGCCGCAACCCTTTTCAGGCGGCTATTTTAGGCCCAGAACATCCTGCATGTCATAGAGTCCCGGCGCGGCCTTCACCGCAAACCCGGCCGCCACCAGCGAGCCACGGGCGAAATTGTCCCGGTTGTGGGCCTTGTGAACCAGTTCCACCCGCTCGCCCCTGCCGATGAAACTAACCGTGTGCTCGCCCACGACATCACCGCCGCGCACGGCGTGCATTCCGATTTCACGCTCCGGGCGCGCGCCGACAATACCCTCGCGCCCGTGGGCGGCGTCCTTTGAATAGTCCCAGCCCAGGGCCTCCGCCGCCCGTTCCGCAAGGCGCACCGCCGTGCCGCTGGGGCTGTCCTTTTTCTGGTTGTGGTGCACCTCCACAATTTCAATGTTGTACTCCGGCCCGAGGATGGCGGCCACCTCGGCGGTGAGCTTGAAGAGCAGGTTGACGCCGACGCTCATGTTCGGGGCGTGCACCACGGGAATTTTTTCCGCCAGCACGCGCAGGTCCGCAATTTGCGCGGCGGAAAGGCCGGTGGTGCCAATCACCACGGGAATGCCCATCCCGGCGGCGGTGCGGGCGTTGGCGAGGCAGGCCTCCGGCATGGTGAAATCAATGAGCACATCGGCGTTTGCCAGGCCCGCGGCGGCGTTGCCGCTCACCGTCACCGTGACCGGACGGCCGCATTCAAGCCCGGCGGTGATTTCCACGCCCGCATTTGCGGGGATGTCAAAGGCTCCGCCAATCTCAATGTCCTCCGCGGCCGCGGCCATCTCGAGTATTCGGCGGCCCATACGGCCGCAGGCGCCCGCCATGCAGATTTTCACGGTGATGTGCTCCTGTGTTGAAGGGTTGGCGCGCCGGAACAGCGCGGACGGTAGTATACCTTAACAAGGGGGGCCGGGGCATCCCCGGAGGCACCCCGCGCCGGGAATCAACCGTGCTTTTGCCGCCACACCTCGTACAAAAGCACGGCGGCGGCGGCGGCGACATTCAGCGAGGCGATCCCCCCGGCCATGGGAATGCGCACCCTGCCGTCGCATTCGGCGGCAAGCGCGGCCCCGACACCCCGGCCCTCGTTGCCGAGCACCAGCGCGGAGGGCCGACGAAAATCACATCCGGCGCAGGGAACGCCCTCCTTCTCATCCGCCGCCGCCACAAACACACCGCGCTCCCGGAGGGTCCGGGCCAGCCCCGGCAAATCATCCGTTTCGGCCACTGGAATGCGGTTCACCGCGCCTGCGGAAGCGCGCGCGACAAGACTGTTCACACCGGCCTGCCCGGTTGCGCCCACAAACACCGCGCGCGCGCCGAGCGCCTCGGCGCTGCGGATGATTGCGCCAAAATTGAATGTGTCCTGAACCGCGTCCAGCACCAGGAAAAGGGGCGGCGCACCGTCACCGCAAAGGCGGGCATCCTCCAAGACCCCGCCAACGGCGGCATAGGGGAAGGGCCCCATGCGCGCCAGATAGCCCTGGTGGTCCTCCGCATGGGCCAGCTCACGGAGGCGCTCCGGCAAAACCGTCTCCACCAGCGCGCCCATGCCGCGCGCAAGCGTGGCGGCATGCCCGGCGGCATCCGGGGAAAGGGCCGATGAAAGGTACAGTTCGGCGACGGGCCAGCGCCCCGCCTCCAGCGCCTCCACCACCGGATGACGGCCCCACAGCCAGCTTCGCTGGTGGCCCGCAAGAAAACGCGTGTCTTTTTTTCGGCTGGATTTGCCCATGGCCCGTCCGGGGGGTTGATTCCGCGCGGCGCGCGGAACAGTTTTTGGGGTGGGGTGGCGGGAAGTCAGCCGAGCTGGTCGAGCCGGACCGCCTCCTCGGGGAGCATGTCGGGAAGGTCGTCGTGGACCAGGTACAGCACCGCACCGTCCTCCCGCACCAGCCCGGCGTCGGCGCGGACGGTGACCGCCTCGCCCCCCTGGTTTTTCAGGGTGCCCGCGTCGATGGCCGCGTTGACCCGCGCCATCAGCGCCTCGTCGGCAAGGCGCAGGGACGTCCTCGCCTCCGGGCAAACCAGCATTTCAAGAAGCTGCTTGTCTATCATTTCAGTTTTCCGTGGTTCAGCCGCCTCAGGGCATCGTGATTTTTCCGAGCAGGACCCGTCCCGAGGCTCCGGTCGCCTGGGGCACGTTTGCGGGGGTTCCGCAGAGGGTCTCGTTGCCGAGGATGGCGAAGGCGATGGCCTCGCGGGCGTCGTAGGAGATGCCCACCTGGTCGCTGATGAAAATCTTCGTTTCCGGGAGCGCGCGGCGCAGGCCGAGCATGATGGCGTTGTTCATCGCGCCGCCGCCGCCGACGATCATGTGCGACACGTCATACTTGGGGGCCACATACCGCTTGAAGGCGTCCGCAATGCTCTGAATCACCGCCTGGGTCACGGTGGCCACCAGGTCCTCGTAGGAGTGGTCGCGCCGGTTGGCCAGCGCGTCGCGCAGGTACACATCCACGCCGAAGCGCTCGCGCCCGGTGCTCTTGGGCGGATCCTTTGTGAAATAACTGTCGCTCAGGAGGTACTCAAGGAATTCGTCAATCACCTTGCCCCGGAGCGCGGCCTCGCCGTTCTCGTCGAACATGCGGGTGCCTCGGGAGAGCAGGCGCACCGCGCCGTCAATCACCATGTTGCCGGGGCCGGTGTCAAAGGCGAGCATGTCCTCGAAATTCGGGGACACTACGGTGATGTTCGCGATGCCGCCGATGTTCAGGCACACCGTGGTGCGGTCGTCGCGTCGGAACAGCAGCCAGTCGGCATAGGGGACAAGGGGCGCCCCCTGGCCGCCGGCGGCCATGTCGCGGGGCCGAAAGTCGGAAACAACTACTTTGCCGGTGCGGTGCGCGATGATGGCGGGCTCGCCGATTTGCAGCGTCCCCACCCTCTCGGAACCCGAACCCGGCGGGTAATGGCCCACCGTGTGGCCGTGGATGGCGACATAGTCCACCTCGACCTGCTCGTCCGAGGCAATGTCCAGCATGGTCAGCGCGGCCTCGGCCATGCGGTCGCCCAGCTCGAAGTTGAGCAGGCACACATCCTTCGCGCTCATGTGCTCCGCAAGCAGGCGGTTGCGCAGGTCCGTGTCATAGGGAAAGGTCTGGTGCGCCACCAGCTTCATGACCAGCCCCGGTCCCGTTCCCTTGATGCGCACCAGCGCGGCATCCACCCCGTCACTCGAGGTGCCGGACATGAGCCCGATGCCGAACCTTGCCCTCTTCTCCCGAATCTCTTCAAGGTTCATGGTGTCACCCTTTCGATGTCCACCCCGGAAAAATACTGTTTCAAAATATCCCGAAAGCCAAGCCCCTTTTCCGCCATGGAACGCGCGCCCTGCTGGCAAAGGCCCACCCCGTGGCCGCGCCCACCGCCAATAAAGGTGTAAGACTTGGTCTTATTATTCACATTTTCCGGAATAATTACAAACAATGCGCTTGGCAATCCGCCGAAGGTCTGACGAATCGCCAGTTCCCGTTCCACACGGACCGTGCCCTTTGCACCCTGGATCGTCACAACTTTCAGGCGTCCGCCGGGCCCGCGCTCCGTCTCAGTGACGCTTTTTACCTCCCCCACAGTATAACATTTATTGACAAGAATGCTCAATTCGGAAGAAGTAAACTTTTTGCGCCATCTGAAATCTTTGTGGGAATCACAGAAAGCGGGGGGTGCCGAGGAGAGGAACTTTTTCAGGTCAGCGGTGGACTGGGGGATGATTTTGGGCGCGGCGGACGGGGAAAAATCCGGACGGGACCGCAGGTTTGCGTTGGCAGGCCCCGCCCATACCACCTCGTTGTTCTCCGACCATCCCCCGCAACAGGCGGAAAACACCGTGGTGGCGATTTTTAGGTCCCCGGTCTTCAGCACCAGCCCGGCTGTGTCCCGGACCGCCTGATCCGGTCCCGGTTCATGGCAGCCGATGCCGCCATAGGCACGGTCCAGTTCCGTAATGGTGAAATCAAAGCCCTCCAGGTGGTTTTTACCGCCAAGGGCGGCCAAAATCTCGCTCCGCGCCGCCACCGCCTGCGCTTTCAACGCCTCCAGCGGCCATTTGGCGGGCATTTCTGCGGGAAGTACCCCCCTGAGATAGGTCTCCAGGGGCAACCGCCCCAGCACTTCCAGTTTTCCCCCAAGCCCCACACGAAGGGTCAGGGGGCCGGCAAAAGTTTTTCCGGCAAGCGCTTTTTTATCCGCCCCCCCCCCATTACCATCCAGGGTCACCGCTCCCTCAAAAGCCAGAGTCAGGGGTGCTGTTCCCCGCCATGCCTTACCCCCCGAGGCGGAGGAAATCAAGATTTCGCCGGCCCCCTCCGCCGTCATCTCCACCCGGGACCATGCCCACACCTCTTCCCGCGAAAGTTTCTTTTTGAGCGCGTCCGCCTGCGCTTCCGTGTCCAGTCTTGCCAGGGACACCCAGCGCATCCGGTTGTCCAGGTTTCCCCCGCCCGGAAGCGCAAAGGAACGGCCAAAGGTCAGCACCTCCGGCTGGTACCCCTTTTGTTTCCATTCCTTGACATAGGCGGACACTTCAGCGGACTGATCCACCGGAAAGGTTTTTGGAAACACATGCCAACGGCTTTTTGCGGGGGAAGCCTTGGCAAGGACAAAACGCCACGTGCCGGGCTGAAGGGTCATTCCTTTGCCGCCGCAGCGCACCTGCACGGGCTGTCCCGACACCACCACGGCGGCATTGTCAAAGACACCATAACGCAGGGAAAGCTGCAATGACGGGACGTCAATGATGGAAGGCCCGCCGTCCGCGCAAAATCCATGGGCGGAAATCAAACACGCCGCCATGACCGGCAGAACGGCGGACAATTTGGCCCCGTGCGAAGTCACTTCCCGAAAATCCCCCCAAGGTGGCCGCCGTGGGGCCGCAATTTTTCGCGGGCCTCGTCCGCGCCGCATGAAAAGGCGGCCATCACCACCGCCGCAGGTATGGACCATCCGGCATCGGCAAGCAAGGCTTCCGCCGCCGGCACCCCCACCCCTGTCAAAGCGTCCACCATGCGCGCGGCGCGCCGGCGCAGCTTCGCGTTGGTGGGGCGCATTTCCACCATGAGCCCGCGGTGGACGTATCCGGACAGGGCCATGGCCCCGGTGGAAATCATGTTCAGCACCATCTTGGTGGCGGTGCCCGCCTTGAGCCGGGTGGAGCCGGTGAGCGCTTCGGGCCCGGTAGCCAGACAGATCATGATGTCCGCTTCGATGGCTGGGGAGGGGTTGCAACACAACAGCACGGTCGTTGCCCCAAGGCGATTTGCCTCCTCCAGCGCCCCGCCCACATAGGGTGTGCCGCCAGAAGCGGCGATGCCCACGACCACGTCCAGGGGACCGGCGCCAATCCCCGCCACCTCCGCCGCCCCCGCATCCCGGTTGTCCTCCTCGCCCTCGATGCTGTTGCGCAGGGCGGAGTCGCCCCCCGCAATCAGGCCGACCACCCGGTCCGCGGCCACCCCGAAGGTGGGCGGACATTCCGAGGCGTCCAGCACGCCCAGACGTCCGCTGGTGCCCGCGCCGAAATAGACAATGCGCCCGCCCCGCCCCAGTGCGGCGGCGGCGGCGGACACGGCGGCGGCGATAGACTCCTCCTCGCGGGCCACCACGGAAGGCAGGGCCGCGTCAAGCCGGTTCATGAACCGCACAATTCCGAGGGCGTCCATAGTGTCGAGCGTTTTTTCCCCAGCCATCCGCCGCTCAGTGGGCGGCAACGACTCCACCACGCCCCCCCCGCCTTTTTGCCATTCAAAAAACCAGTCCCCCGCCGGTGTCTCCCGGCGGAAGCACTCATGAACGGCGGCATGCCCCCCCAAGGCGCAGTCCATGAACTGGGCTTCCAGATACTGATCCACCGACTCGCAAAAAGCCTTCCGGAAATGGCCGCATTGTTCAATCAGCGCGCCATGCAGAAACAGGCGTGCACCCGCCCCAAGTTCCATCCGCTCCACCGCCGCCACGGCCTGGGCGGCCAGCCGCCGCGCCTGATCATCCAGGCAGGCGCGGGCCACGAAATCCCCCGCCTCCGCCGCCGCGGACACCACCCGCGCCAGCGCCGCAACCTCGCGCTTTCCCGCGCCGCCGGTCCACACCGCGAATTCGTCAAAATCGCGCAGTCCGGCGGCGGGCGGCAGCAGTTCCGCCAGCGAGGTGTCCGGCCCCAGCCCGTCGCGCATCGCCGCAGCCGCGCGCAGCCCCTCCACGGCCACGCGGTAGGCGCCGCCGTCGTCGCCGAAGACCGCGCCGCGCGCGCCCACCTTCAGCACCCGGCCATGCCTGTTCTTCGCCAGCACCCCCGAGCCGGTGCCCGCGATGACCAGCACCCCCGAACCCGGTCCGGCGTTGGCAAAGAGCACGGGGTGCAAATCGGTGGTGACCACCACCCTTTCCGCGCCGGTTGCCGCGCCCAGCGCGGCCGCCACCGCCTCCCGCACCTCCGCGAGTCCAGCCCCGGCCAATCCCGCGCAGATTGTGAGTGTTCCGGCGCGATCGCCCACAAGCCCCCGCGCGACAGCAGAAAGCGCGCCCACCACCGCATCCACCCCGTAGGCGGCGGGGTTGGCCGGACCCGCCTCCGTCTCCGCCAGCAGTTCCCCGGATTCGGAATACAGACCGGCGCGTGTTTTCGTGCCGCCGCCCTCAACCGCCAGTATCATGATTCACTCCTTGTCGCCGTCAACGGGACACCAGCGGCGCAGCACCCCCGCCTTCAGTTCCCCGTGCGCGGCGAAATCGCGCGCGAGCCACGCGCTGTTGTTGGGGGTGCGCGCCTGGTCCGCCCAATTCACATGCACCAGCCCGGAACGCCGGGTGAAACCGTGCTCCCATTCAAAGCCATCCAGCAGCGAACGAAAAAACACGCCCCGCACGGATGCGGACGGCTCCGGCCCCAACCTTGACAGCAACACCGAGAGGTGGTCCCGGAGAAGCACACACCGCGCGGCGTCGTCCAACGCCGGGCAGGGCAGCACCGCCAGCACAGGCAGGCCGAAGGGTTGGAAAGACATGAGCGCCTCGTCAAACCCGGACGATGTCACCGGAAGCAGATCCGGCGCGGCATCGCGTGCAGTCCCATCCACGATGCGGGCAAAGCCCCGGCGCACGGCCAGGGGGGAAAATCGGACCAAGCCCGCACCGCCCCAGGTCATTGAAAGGAAGTCCGGAGCCGCCCCCTCCTTCACCGCCAGCACCCTGTTCAAGTACTGGTTGTTGAGCCGATCCTGTTCGCGGCGGGCCGTTTTTAAATCCCAGGGGCTGCCGGGGTCATGGGGCTCAAAGGCAAAGGCGCGGGTGGACAGGCCCACGGACGCGGAGGCACCGGCATTCTTGAGCGCCGTTGCCGCCGCATGATGCGCCGCAACCAGGTTGTCCATCGCGCGGCGGCACACACCCCGTCCGGGTTTCAGCCCGGGCCACTGCCCAAGACTGCCGGTTTTTTCAAGCCAGTAGGCGGGCTCCATCAGCGGAATCCACCAGGAGCATGCGCCCCCAGCGTGTTCCGCCACCCGTTGCGCATAATCCCGGAACAACGCCACCGAATCCGGGGCGGACCATCCCCCCGCCGAGGTGAACCAGTCGGGCGCGGCATGCTCAAAGAGCACACCCACGGGCGTGATTCCCTCCCCGGTCATGGTTTGAAACACCCGCGCATAATGGACCAACGCGGCATCATCGAAAAGGCCCCGCTCCGGCTGCACGCGCGCCCAGGACAGGGACACCATCAGCGCGTTCATGCCGATTTTGCGGGCAAGGGCCATGTCCGCCGCGACACGGTTGAAATGATCGGCGGCCACCTCCGAAGTGGCCCCTTCCGCGATGCGACCCGACCGCTGTTCCCAGCGCCACCAATCGCTGGCGAAGTCACCGCCCTCAACCTGGTGGGCGCACAGCGTGGCCCCGGTGAAAAAATCCTTTGGAAGCTGGTTCGCCAATGTTATCCGCCCGGCTTGTCCTGTTTTAACCCGTTCTTCGGCCATGGTACCATGCTGTCAGCGGGGAAGAAAACCCTTGACGAGCAAGAACGCCAACACAACCACCATTGAAGACGCCGCCGCCGTGCTGGCGCTGGCGGGGGTCCGCGGCACGGGCCGCAAGACGCTGCACCGCCTGCTGCGGGCGCTGCACCATGCCGGTGTCACCCCCGCGCGCGTGCTGGAGACGGCACCGTCCGAACTCGCGCGGGCGGGTATGGACCCCGCACTGCTTGCGCCCGTTGCGGAATGCGGCGCAAAACTGCGCAAAGACGCGCTTAAAACAATTGAGCTTGCCCTGGAGCGGAACATGCGCGCCATAGCCGCAGGCATGGCGGATTATCCCAAAGCCCTGCTTGAGTGTTTGGGGAACAACGCGCCGCCCCTGCTGTTTGTCCGGGGAAACGCCGAACTCCTCCACAAACAACGCACCGGCGGCGTGGTGGGCACCCGCGCGCCCTCGGGCCGGGGAATCCGCACGGCGCGGGACTGCGCAACACTGATTGTGCGGGAGGGGCATACGGTGGTTAGCGGCGGCGCGCAGGGCGTGGACAGCGCCGCCCATGACGCGGCGCTTGCGGCGGGCGGCGCAACGGTGTGCGCGCTTCCACAGGGACTTTTCACCCACACCCCGCCGCCGCACTGGGAAAAGGCGCTGGAGGAGGACCGGATGGCCTTTTGCGCCGAGGTCCACCCCGCCGCGCCGTGGCAGGGCCCGGCAGCGGTGGCGCGCAACCGGATCATTGCCGCCTTGTCACGGGTCGTGTGCGTCATCGAACCGCGCAAGACCGGCGGCAGCATTGAAACGGCGCGGCAGGCGCTGGCCCAGGGAAAGCCCGTGTTCGCCTCGGGGCATTCTCGCCTGCCCGCGGGGCTCCTCGCGGAACTACGGTCTCTTTACCGGCAGAACACGTTCGATGAAGCGGCCCTTGCCGACGCTCTAAAGTCGGCGGGCGCCAGGCCCGTTGGAAAAACGGGGGATCTTTTTGACGGGTAGCGTGTTTATTCGAAAACGCGCCACGTGAATCCCTGCGGGGGTAATGACACGCGCACGCGGACGGTGTGGTCCCGCGCCAGTTCCAGGGCCTCCGCCCTTCCGTCCCCACCACTGACAACCGTCTTGTCCGTCAGGCCGGAATAGTAGAGGTTCACTTTCAGCTCACGCTCCACGGGCGCATCCAGCGGATTGAAGGCGACGAGCATGGCCCTGGTCTTCAGGGCGGGGTTCACATGGAGCATCCAGTCCACGTCGCGTCCGTCGGCCCTGCGGCCGTGGATGAGATCGCTTTCCAGGATGTCGCGGTGCTCCTTGTACCAGGCGACCCGGCTCCGCACCATGTCGCGCACCCGCTCCGTGTCGTAGAGTTTCGGTCCCCGGTAGCAGGCCTGCACGCCAAAGGCCAGATTGCCGGTGAGCATGCGCTCATAGTGGTCCATGTGCGCGTCCAGCGGCTCGATGGTGGCCGCCGCGCCGCCGCCGTGGTACTCGGTGAGGGGCACAAACATCCAGCCCATGCTCGGGGCCTTTTCCCAGGTGCCGTCGTAGATGTTCTGGCGGGTGTGGATGATCTGCTGGTCGCGGGGCAGGCTCCAGTTGGTCTCACGGTAGCCCATGCCGGTCTTGTTAGATCCGCTCAGGAAATACCAGTCGGGCACGTTCAGGAAAACACCGTTGCCCCGGCACCAGTGGTAAAAGTCCGTGATATGCCGCCACTGCGTCCAGCGGGAGTCTTCCAGCCCCCGGTGGCCGGGGTGTTCCGTGGCCGCGCAGGCGTCGCCGGGATAGGAGCCGTCATGCTCCAGCAGGGTGAAACCGCTGGTCTCGTAGAAGCGGCGCAGTTTGCCGAAATAGTCCAGGCCCCATTCGCTGAGCAGGCAGGGGGAGTTTCCGAAGGCGGGCTTTTCACCCTCCGGGGAAACAACGTCGTTTTTCTTGTCTATGGAACGGGAGGCCAGCAGGGAGTAGCCGCCGATTTCAACGCCCCTGCCCTTCGCATAGTCCGCATACTTCCGCATTCGTTCCGCGTAGGATTCCTTTTCATTCTCGATGTCAAAGCCGCTTCCGAAGGAAAGGATGACCATCTCGAAGCCCGTCTCGGCGCACTGATCAATGGCGTTGCGGACGGTCTTCCAGTCGGCATGGCGCACATGGAGCATGAGCGGGTTTTCCGTGGCCCATGGCGCAATGGTGCGGTACATGCGCCGCAGCGCGAGCCCGTTGCGCTCCCGGTCGCTGCCGTCAAAGGGCAGCACGAAGGCCCGGAAGGATTCAAAGGTTCCGCCCGGCGCGACAGGCGCGGCGGGACCCAAGTCCGGCCCCACGTCCAGCAGGCAGGGGGTCTTTTTCTCATAGTTCACCTGTGTTTCGTAGTCGGGATCGGGCATCCACCTGTACGCGTGACGGCCCGCGTTCAGGGCGCTCATGGCGAGGAAAGCATAATCCGTCTCCACATGGATGGCGGGGGGGCGCGCCGCGCCCTCCCGGTCCTCCACGTCGGAACTGTACTCCACCGCCGCCAACACTTCGCTGGAAAAACCGTCCAGCGTCACCTCCGCCTTTCCGGCGTTCTCGAGGGTGATCCATTTCGAGTAGACCGGAAGACCGTCGTACATCTCGTAATGGACGGTCACCTTCAACCCAGCCAGGGCCTCATCCGCGTTGTCCGGCATGGCATAGTCCATGGACAGGCGCACGCCCCGCGGCGGCCAGACGGCGTCCGGCGCGTGGGGTCGCACCCGTTTCCACGCGAAGCGCTCCTCCGCGGGGCCAACCCGGAAACCGGCAAACCGCATCGCCTCCGGGGAGGCGGTTAGGATGTCCAGCCAGTCCGCGCGCAGGAAGGCGTAGTTTGGCTGCCCCTTCAGCCCGCCCACCTCGACGCGCTTCCCGTTCACGGTGACCACCGCCTCGGGTTTGACGCCGCGCAGAAAGGGCTGGCCGGTGACGGGGTTGTCCAGCCCCACCGTAGCCGCGTTTGGCGACAGGCGGAAACTGCGCCGGAGCAGTCCGTTCGACAGGGCGATACCCCCGTCCGGCAGGCGGTACACGGCGGCCCTGCATGCCGGGGGGGAGACCAGCCAGTCGCCGTCCGCGGCCTGTTCGTCCGAGATCGGCGGCAGTTCGTCCACAGTGGCCGCAAAGACCGGAACGGAAAGAAACGCAAGGATCAGCAGGAAGACTCTGGGTGGTTTCATTTTCAGCTCCATGGTTTCGTTGATTTATTGCCCGGCTCCGGCGTTTCCGCCTATTTAAACTTTTCCAACTCCGACACGTTTTCGAATCCCAGCTCATGCAGTAGCACTGTGAAATCAGCCTCATTGTTTGCGGGATCGAAATTCAGGGCGGCCTCATCCGCCTTGAGTTCCGCGAGCCTTCCGGCCCTCGCGGCCCGCTCCCCACCGGACAGGGCGGCGACATAAACGGCCGTGCGGTCCAGTGTGTCATTCAGCCTGACACCCGACCCGGTATTTTCCCATTGCACATCATGGACGCCGTCCGCATCCACGCGGAAAAGGTCAGCCGGGTTCCGCAGCCAGCCGGGCAATGGGAATTCCGCAGTGAACCCGCGCGGTTCCCTGAATCGAAACACCCGCGCCTCATGGTCCGGGTAATAATCCAGGTCCATGGCAAAGAGCAGCGCGGCCTTGGGCGCGGCAATGACGTTGAGGTCAACGGAGGGCTTGCCTTCCGGCACAAGACGGGCATGATGGGTGGCGATGCCGCTGAGATAGAGGTCCTCCAGCAGCCGGATTTCCCGGCCGATGCGGGTGGTGGTTTCGATGACGTCACGGTATTTCAGGAGGGACCAGGACTGGAGGGAATACCAGTACAGGCCGATGACGCCGTTTGCCAGCCCCTGGTGGGCCTGCGCGATGATTTCATCCGGGGTGGGGCTGCGCCGTTTCCGCATGAACTGGTCCTGCCAGCCCTCGTGCGCGTTCTGCGACCAGAGGGCGACGGGAAGGGGCTCGCTGAGTTCCCGCAGGGACCTGGTCATGGCACCGATGCCCTCCAGGGGCGCGCCCCACATGATCTTTTTGTCCCAGCGGTCATATTTGCGCCAGGCGTCCATGGCGGGGGCGCTTACACGGTAGGAGTCAAAGTGGGGGAAATCCGACAGGCCCGCCCAGCGCCGCCAGCCGCCCTCGTCGGACAGGGTGACCGTCGTGGGATACCGGGCCGCATCGTAGGGTTTGAGCGCCTCATACGTCTCCATGGGTTTCTGGCCCATCTGCGGCTCGCCCACCCGGTCCACGCCGTGGATGCGCGGCGCCCATTCATCGGTGTTGTATTTCTCGATGTCCGCGAACCCGCCCATCAGCCGCATGGGATAACGGGTGTAAAGCCCCTCCGGGCCGGTGGCATCGGTGTACCCCGGCACGTTTTCGCAATGGATGAGATTGACGTGCATGCGCCTGAGGGTCTTCAGATAGGACTCCCTCAACAGGGGAACCACCCCCTCCTTCGGGGGGATGTCCAGCCAGCCGGAACCAATGTCGAAACGGTCGGCCTTGAAGCGCAACCGCGCCCATCGGGATGTTTTCACGCCGTCAGCGGTTTCCAGCATCACTTCAACCAGTCCGTGCCGCATGGGCAGGGGACCGGTTTGCGCCAGCACCACAGAGCGCCCCCCCGCAGGCACCACCGCATCGGCGGGAACGCACTCAATCCGCGCCTCCGCGCGGGATTCAAGGGTCATCTGGGGATACACAGCCACCCCGCGCACCGTCGCGGCTTCGGGGGAACTGTTGGAAAGGTGCACGACCAGCCGCTCCGGCACGAGGCCTTCGGGTTCCGCCGCAAGGCAGACAACGGCCCTGACGCGCAGCGGATCCGGCGTGACTGGAACCCGCACAGTTTCCGGCGCACCCCCGGGACCGTCCGCGATGGATATTTCCACTGTGCTTCCCGCGCCCCATGCGGCTTTGTCGGCGTTGAAGGTGAACACCGCCAGCCCGCCCGGCGCAATTGCATGGGGACTGTCCGGCGCACCCAGATTCTCCGGGGTTTCATGCCAGGACCAGTCGCCGGAGGCAATCCATTCCGAGGCCTTCCTGCCGTTAAAAAGCATCACCGGAAACACTGCTTTCCCGGAAGGATCCCGGTGGCGCACCACCAGACGCACCAGGGCGCCCAATTCAGGGGCCGGATCCCTGGAATAACGGAACTCGTCCGAAAACTGATGGGGGGTTGCCACCACGTCCAGGATGTCCAGCGGCATCATTTGCATGGACTGCATCGCCGCATGGGCGGGTGATAACAGAAACACCACCGCCACACATCCGGCCCACAACCACCAAATGGATCTCATTTCCTTTTCTCCCTGCATGCCATGCGTCTCACCGGCCATGTTCCCGGATGCGCGCGGGACGGCGGATAACATAGTAAATCAGCGCGCCTATCACATTGGTGAACAGGATGATCAGAATCCAGGCAAGCTTTCCGGTCACGGAAGGCTCCTTTACGGCACAGTCTATGAGCATCCAAAGCCAAAAGATGTTCACGCCGATTACAATCAAAAACAACACCATTCCAAACAGGCTCACCGTGGTCATTGGATGTTTCCCCTTTTGCTTATTGCACTTTTTGGAATGACGCCTCCCATTGGGGGGGCATGCCCGAAAGCGTGAGCAGGCGTCCGTTCAGCACGGACGCGGTGCCCGCCGTGGCGGACACAAAGCGCCACGATTCCGGCAAAAGAATGTATGCGTCATGGGTGCGTGAGGGATCGTGGGCGAACTTCGCCGAAAGTGCGCCCGTCACGGCGCTGTCTGCGCGCCATTCCATGGACTCGCAGTCCAGCGCGCCCTGGAGCATGTGGTGGTTTGCCGCCACGAACATGGGATGTTCCGCCGTGTGCGGGCGGACGCCGAAGAGGCGCACCGACCCGGGGCCCACCTTGACCCGCAGCTCCTTGTCCATGACCCCGCAATATGTTTCCGCCCAGAAGTCAAAGACCGTGTGGTAAGTGTCTGCGGGCAGGCCGAGCATGGCCGGGGTCACGGCGAATTCACGCTCGCCGGCGGTGTCCCAGTTGAACAGGGCGAGGAAGGTCCACGGCCCCGCCGCCGTGTCGAGTTGAAGTTCCCAGATGCTCGGCGGCGCGTCCTCAAAGAGGTCCAGCGGCTTGGCGGGTTTCGGAGGCACGGGCAGGAGTTTGGAGAGGAGGCCCACCTGATCCGGGGTGAGATCGGTGAATGCGTCGCCGATCTTTACCACACCCGCCGTGAGCGCCGCGCCGGTCAGCCAGGCGATGGACTGCTCCCGCGTGAGGGCGGGCTTGTCCGCCGCATTCCACCGGACGCGGGTGGCCTCATGGCCGAAGAAGACGCAGTCCTGATCGGGCACAAAAAGGTGGGGGGTCATGTAGAAGCGGCGGATGGTGTTGGTGAGGGTGTCCACCGCGCCCCAGGGCTTTTCCAGATTGTCCGTCTTCCAAACAGGCGCGCAGTCGCGGCCGGTGCGCACGCCCTCGGCGTAAACCCCGTTGACCGGCTGGGGCGTCATGGTAAGGAGGAACCTGTCCGGCCCCATGCCCTCGCGAAGCGCCTGCATGCCCCGGCGCAGCACCTCGATGTTGGTCAGCCCCTTTTCGGCGTGGCCCGTGGAAACCAGCAGAAAATAGACGAAGTCGGCCTCCACAATGGCGTCGTAGCCCCATTCCCGGCAGATCTTCGCGCCGAGGGCGCGCACCCAGTCGCACACCTCGGGACGGGTGACGTCGAGGATGAGGGTGTCGCCCACCAGCATGCGGCCCACACCCGGGCTGGCGCGGAGCATCCATTCCGGGTGCTCCTTTGCCAGCGGCGCGTTGGGGTCAACGGCGAAGGGGTTGATCCACAGGCTGGCGGTCATGCCGCGCCGGTGAATCTCATCGGCCATTGCCTTCATGCCGTTGGGGAAGCGCTCCGGATTGGCCTCCCAGTCACCGAGCCCGCGCTCCCACCCGGCGTCCAGCCCGAAGTGGGTCCACCCAAAACGCTTCAGGTTTTTGTCGAGAAAATCGAGGTTCTCCAGCGCCACTTTTTCGTTGAGCCCGTCCGTGTGGTATTTGGTGCTCCACGAGTCCCAGCCATGGGGCATGAAGGGGCGCGCGTCCCGGACGCCGTTGACCACGGCCATCGCCTTGCCGAAACGATCCAGTCCGGTGAGGGGGTTGTCCTCGGTCACCGCGAGGTAGAACACCTCCGATTCGAGCGTGCCGTCCGGCGGCACTTCGACGGGGGGATTGTATTCGCAGTCGGCGGACATACGGTCAAAGGCGTCCTTGGGCGCCTCGGCGCTTCTCTCCAGCACCACCTTCGTCTCCGCGCGCAGGTTGGTGAGGAAGCCCGCAATCATGGACCGGTTGGAAACGGGGTTGTAGGCGGCAAGATTCCACTGCGCCTCGGCGGCGCCCGTCCGCACCTTTGGATAGTCGCTGAAATTTCGGAAGAGGCTGCCGTTGTCCAGCAGACGGGTCTGCTCCGCCCCGGACCCCATCGTCACACGGCCCGGAGCCACCACACCCACGGTCCAAGGCGACAGCGCCGCCACGCGCACGGGCTTGCGGGTGCTGTTGTGGTAGGTGACCTTCACGGTGATGAAGGGCTTGCCGGGATAGGTGCTGATGTGCCACTCGCACTCCTTGTCCCCGAAGGCCATGCCCTGCCCCTGGCCCAGGCGGTCGTTGGCCTGGTAGCGGGCGGTGCCTCGCTGGCTGGTTTTGAGCCGTTTCGGCTTTTCCGCCCCCTCAAAAAGAATGGTGGGATACACATTTTCCTGGATGGGCACGCCGGAAAGATTATCGAGCCGCACCGCCCCGTTTTTTTGGACATCCAGTTCGTATTGGTCCGTGTTGATGGTGCGGCTCTCTTTTTTGGGCCTGAACAGCTGGCCCTGCGCCGCCGGATGAAGCACGGCGGTGGCCAGGGCGAGTGCAAAAAGAACCGAAAAAACATGGAGCGGAGCAAGCGGTTTCTTCATATTCATGGACTTTTTCCCTTCCTTGGGATGCGATAAAAAGACCCGCTCAAAAAGACGCCTGTTTCACATCGTAGACAAGAAACGGGCATATTACAAAAACTTGGAACGCTGAGAGTCGCGCAATTCCGCGACAACGGCCAGGAATACGTGTATTTATTGAATTATGCGCGTGCTTTTCGGTTCCGGCGGAACTGTGCTGATTGACAAGATGGGGAGGGAATGCTATGCTTGAGGGTATAGTGGCGCATATTGGAAGGCAGAAAAATAAACGCGCATGTTTCCCCCTTTTTTTAGGGGCGAAATGAGCGCGTCTCAATAGTTGTTTAGCCGTGGTGGTTCAGCAGTCGTGACAGCGGCCCAGACCCGCGAGGAAACACCCATGAAGTCCTGCCAAATTTACACCCTGCTCCTGTCCGTGTTACTCGGAGTGACGGCGTTGCTGGTCCCCGCCAGCGCCGAAGCCGAATACTGCCCCCTGCCAAGCGATCCCGCAACGATTGTGGGCGTTATTTTCCCGCTGGCGGACACCAACAGGGACGGCTCCCTTTCCGCCGCCGAATTGTCCGCCCTTTACCCCATGGCGGGCATGCTCTATACCTACCTGGACCTGAACAAGGACGGGCGGATTGACCAGGCGGAGCTAACGGCGATCCTGATGGCCTTCTCGTCCGATCCCCTCTCCCTGGTTGACTCGAACGGAAATGATGTCATCGAGTTTTCCGAGGTGTCTGGCTACGTCAATGCGGCGCAGTTTGCCCTGATTGACCGGGACGGCAACCAGGTGATTGACTGCTCGGATTTGAACGCCATTGTCCCCGGCGAGGGTGAGGGTGAGCCGTCCGAAGGGGAACCTGAAGAGGGCGAGACCGAGGCGGCCTGCCCCCTTCCGATGGATATTGTCCCGCAGCTTGTGGGCCTGCTTTTCCCGCTGGTGGACGCCAACGGCAGCGGCGGCCTGAGCCTGGCCGAAATCCAGGCGCTTTACGAGGATGTCCCCGCGCAGTATTTTTCACTCGCCGACTTCAACCGCAGCGGTGAAATCGAGGTGAGCGAACTGCTTTCCGTCGCCCAGGCGCTCGGCATCGACCTTGTGGCCGAAATTGACGGCAACGGCGACCGGGTGATCGAGTACCAGGAGACGGCCGGTTATCTCAGCCCCGCCCAGTTTGCCCTGCTTGACGCCAACGGCAACGGCGTGGTTGACTGCGGCGATCTTGACAGCATCATCCTTCCCGTGGAAGGCGAGGCGGAGGGCGAGCCGGAAGGCGAACCCGCCGAGGGCGAACCCGAAACCCCCTGCCTCCTTCCGGTGGACATTGTTCCGCAGCTTGTGGGACTGCTTTTCCCGCTGGTGGACGCCGACGGCAGCGGCGGCCTGAGCCTGGCCGAGATTCAGGCGCTTTACGCGGATGTTCCCGCGCAATACTTCCCCCTTGTGGATTTCGACCGCAGCGGTGAAATCGAGGCGGCCGAGCTGCAGTCCATAGCGGGCGCCCTTGGGGTCGACCTTGTGGCGCAGATTGACACCAACGGGAACCGGTTGATAGAACTTTCCGAAACCGCCGGTTACGTGAGCCAGACCCAGTTTGCCCTGATCGACCGGAACGGCAACGGCGTGGTTGACTGCGCCGACCTGGATGCCATTCTCCCCGGCGAGGGGGAAACCGAGGGTGAGCCCTCCGAGGGTGAAGCCGAGGGTGAGGACCCGGTTGAGGGCGAGCCGGAACTGCCCTGCCCGCTGCCGGACGTCACCCCGATGATCATCGAACTCGTGTTCCCGCTCCTTGACGGCAACAACGACGGCGGCGTTTCCTTGGCGGAAATCCAGGTCCTTTACGCGGACATCGACCCCGCCTATTTCATGCTGGTTGACTTCAACCGCGACGGAAAAGTGAGCCTGTCCGAACTGAACATGATTGTCACCATCCTCCCGGCGGGCGGGGTGCTCGGACTGATTGACACCAACCTCAACAGCCTGATTGAGTACGCCGAGGTATCCGAGTGGATTCCGGAGCAGATCTTCAACAGTCTGGACTTCAACCACAACAGCGTGATTGACTGCGCCGATCTGGATGTGCTGCTGGGCAACATCGACCCGCCGGATCCCGGCGAGGGCGAGACCGAGGGAGAGCCGTCCACTGGATGCCAGCTCCTTTCCTCGCTGCCCGCGCTTCTCGGGGTCGCAGTGGACCTGCTGGACCTGGACAACGACGGCGGGCTCTCCCTGGCGGAACTTCAGCGGGTGTATGCGGACATTCCCGCGTCCTATTTCTCCATCGCCGACCCCAACGGTGACGGCGTGGCGGACCAGTTCGAGCTGGCGCGCCTGGTCAACATGATTCCGGCGCTGCTGCCCGGCGGGAACCCGCTCTCCTTTGTGGACACGAACAACAACGGCGTCATCGAGTACGCCGAGGTGGCCCAGTTTGTCACACCGGAACAGTTTGCCTGGGCCGACCGGGACGGCAGCGGCGTTTTTGACTGCGACGATCTCAACGCCATCATCGTCGACCCCGTTGAGGGTGAGCCGGAAGGCGAACCCTCCGAGGGTGAGACCGAGGGTGAGACCGGCCCCGGCTGCCCGCTGCCCAACGTGGCCGCGCTGCTGCCGGAACTGGCGCTGGCGCTGCTCGACACCAACAACGACGGCGGTGTCTCCATGGCGGAAATCAGCGCGGTCTACGCGGGCCTTGAACCGGCCTACTTCCGCATTGCGGACCGCAACGGCGACGGCAGGGTGGATCGTCTTGAACTGGCCGCGCTGGTGAACATTCTTCCGGCGGTGCTGCCGGGCGACCCGCTGGCCGAAATTGACGCCAACGGCAACCGTGTCATCGAATACGCGGAGGTCTCCGCGTATGTGTCCCCCGAAATGTTCGCGCGCCTTGACCGCAACGGCGACGGCATGGTGGACTGCGCGGACATCGCCCTCATCATCGGCCCGCCGATTGACCCCGAGGGCGAAACCGAAGGCGAACCCGCCGAGGGCGAGCCCTCGGAGGGCGAGACCGAGGGAGAGCCGGTGGCTGGATGCCCGCTTCCCGAAATCATGCCCGCCCTTCCGGACATGGTCATCGCCCTCGTTGACGCGGACAATGACGGCGCCGTCTCCTTTGCGGAGGTTGCGGCGGTCTATTCCGGACTTCAGCAGTACCATTTTGCCTTTGCCGACAGGAACGGGGACGGTGTGATTGACCGGGCCGAGCTGGCGGCGGTTGTGGTCATCCTGCCCACCCTGGCAGTGATTCCCCCGGATCCGCTGAACGCCATAGACGCCAACGGCAACCGGGTCATTGAATACGCTGAGGTGGCCGGGTATGTCTCCCCCGCCCTCTTCGCGCGCATCGACCTGAACGGTGACGGCGTGTTTGACTGCGCCGATCTCGCCGCCCTGCTGAATGATCCCGCCGAAGGCGAGACCGAAGGCGAGGTGGCCTCCGAGGGTGAATCCGAAGGTGAAGCCACGGCCGAAGGTGAAGTGACCGTTGAGGGTGAAACCGAGGGCGAGCCCGCCGAGGGTGAGTCCGAGGGTGAAGCCACGGTGGAGGGCGAGGGCGAGGAGCCCGGCCTGACATTGGAGGAACTGCTTGCGCGGCTCCGCGGCTCCGGCAATCTTGCGGAACTGATCGCCGACGGCTTTGCCCTGCTCGACGCCAACGGCGACGGCGCGATCTCCCTTGGCGAGGCAACAAGCCGCATCCGCCTGCCGCAGGCGGTGTTCAACACGCTTGACACGAACGGCGACGGCGGGGTGACAATGGCGGAAATCGAGGCGCTTCTGGGCCAGACGGCGCAGAATCCCGGCCAAATCCTCAGGCTGGTGCGCCAGGTGACGGGACGCTACGACAGCCAGTTCTTCACCCCCGGCCAGGTGCTGCGCGTGACCCTGCGCCTGCTCAAGGAGGGCCCGGTCGCGCTGAACGAAGTGCGGCTGCTGGAGCTGCTGCCCGAGGGCTGGACCATCCAGAACATTCTTGACGGGTACGGCAAGTCGCTGCTGACCAACGCCAAGGTGGACGGCAACATGCTGCTCCTTACCTGGGCCGCGGACGTCAAGTTCCCCGTCGAGATCACCTACGAGGCGGTGGCCCCGGCGGGCGCGAGCGGCGTGATGACCGTCAGCGGCCAGGCGGACTGCGTGGACGCCAACGGCGCGGCCGGCAGCACCGGCGTGGTGGCGTCCATCCTCGCCGAGGCGCTCCCCGGAGAGCTTGCCCACTCCGCGGACAGCAACCGCGACTGGCGCCTGTCGCTTTCCGAGGTGCTGCGCGTGGTGCAGTTGTACAACGCGGGCGTTTACGGCGCGGCGGGTGACACGGAGGACGGCTTCGTCCCCGGCGGCGGCAATCGCGCGGGCGGCGCGCACAACGCCGACACCAACGCAAGCTGGGACATTGACATCTCCGAGCTTCTCCGCGTGGTGCAGCTCTTCAACTCCCGCATGGGCGCCTACTATGTTGACGCCGCGGGCGAGGACGGTTTCGTGCCCGGCCTCTTCTGAGGCGAATTCCCGGACTTGCAGGCGGCGTCCGCTTCCGGCGGACGCCGCTTTTTTTTGTCGCGCGCGGCGCGGCCGGATCGTGCTACCATGACACGCGCCTGCGGTAAGACGCGCCAAGGAGAGGGTTTTATGAAAAAATGGGCAAGGCGCCTTCTTGCGCTCCTCCTGCTGTCATGCCTGCTTGCCTGCGCCGCCGTGCTGTGGGTGCTGCGGCTCGCCGAAACACGCCTCCCGGCGCTTGACGGGGAAATCCGGCACGAATCATTGAAAGGCCCCGTGCGGGTGCTCCGGGATGAATGGGGGGTGCCCCACATTCTCGCCGAAAACGAGGAGGACGCCTATTTCGCGCTTGGCCACGCCGTGGCGCAGGAGCGCCTGTTCCAGCTGGAACTGCTCCGCCGCCTCTCCTCGGGCGAGCTGGCGGAACTGCTTGGCCCGCCCCTGGTCAGGCTCGACAAAATAGCCCGCTCTTTCCGGCTGCGGCGGAAGGCGGAGGAAACCGCGGCCATACTGTCCGCGGAGCATCCGCGGCTGGCGGCGCTGATGGGGGCCTATTGCGCGGGCATCAACCACTTCCAGGAAACGGGCCCGCCGCCCTTCGAATTCACCGTGCTGCAAATACCCGTCCGACCGTTCACGCCGGTGGACTGCCTCACCGCGGCCGCCATCCTGCCCATCACCCTGGCCGACGCCCTGCGCGTGGACTCCCTGCACGCCCTGATTGAGGCCCGCTGCCCCGGAAAGCCCGTTTCCGAACTTTTCCCAAACCACGACCTACACCCCAACCACACCATCATCGAGGGCGGTGTCCCGCCGGAGGGCGTTCCGGCCGCCGCAAAAAACACAGCGGCCGCGCCGCAACCCATGGCCGCCCTCGCCGCGTGGAATGAGGCGCTGTTCGAGGTCACGCGGAAGCTCAGCCCGGCGCTGGGGAGCAACTCCTGGGTGCTCAACGGCGGGCGGACCGTCTCCGGAAAGGCGCTCCTGGCAAACGACCCGCACATCGGCTTCACCAACCCAAGCGTCTGGTATGAGGCGCATCTGGTCTACGGGGATGTGAACCATTACGGCCATTATTTTCCCCTGATCCCCCTGGCCCTGACGGCGCACACGGAGAAGATCGCCTGGGGCCTCACCATGTTCTCCAACGACGACGTGGACTTTTACAGGGAAACCTTTGATCCCAACAACCCGGACCGGGTGATGCACCAAGGCGAATACACCGACGTGAAAAGGGAAACGGCGCGCATCAAGGTGCGCTTTGGCCGGGATGTGGACGCGGAAATCCGCGTCACCCCGCACGGTCCCGTGGTGACGGACCTGTTCAGGATCCTGAACGGACACAACGGGCCGGACATCAGCATGTCCTGGGTGTGGCAGCAGGTGCCCTACACCGACCTGATCGCACTCCACCGCATGAACACGGCGCGCACCTACGACGATTTCGCGGCGGCCATGCCGCTCATCACCTCGCCGGGCCTCAACGTGTCCTATGCGGACGCGGACGGCAACATCGCGTGGTGGGCCGCCGGAAAAATAGTCCTCCGGCCGGGCCATGTGAACGGGAAGACCCTGCTGGACGGCGCCTCCGGAAAGGATGAAATCACGGGATACGCCCCCTTCGGGGACAATCCGCACCTGAAAAACCCGCCGCGCGGCCACATTGTCACCGCGAACAACCTGCCCACCATGAACCTTTACGGCGGGAAGCTGCTGGACGGTTACTGGCAACCCTCCGACCGCGCCGTCCGCATCACGGACAGGCTTGAATCCGCGCCGAAATGGGACGCCGAATCCGCCATGGCGCTGCAGAATGATGATTACGCCGCGACCGCCGACGCCATGCTCGGCGTCATTCTCCCGGCGGTCAAGGCCCGCCAAGACGGGCGGACACCGCTGGAGTCCGGGGCCGCCTCCCTTCTGGAGTCATGGGACCGCCGCCACGGCATCTCCTCCGCCGGGGCGCTGGTGTTCCATTACCTGTGCGACCGCATCACCGTGGAGGCGCTTCAGGACGAACTGGGCCCAGAACTGCTCAACAACTACTTTGACACCGCGGACCAGTGGATCTGCCTCAAGTCGCTGCTGCAAAACCCGGACTCCCCCTTCTGGGACCGCACCGGCACCCCGGAGGTGGAAACGCGCGACACCGTGATCGCGGACGCGTTTTCGGGGGCCGTCGCCGAACTAAGAAGAGACCATGGCGACGCCCCCGGCCAATGGCAATGGGGCAGGGCGCACACCGTCACCTACAGCCATCCCTTTGGCTACCTGCCCGGGGCGGGCCGCCTGTTCAACATCGGGCCCCTCCCCTCGCCCGGCGCCTACCACACGATCAACAACATGGTGCACATGGGCGGACGGGGAAACTACGGGGTCATAGCGGGGCCTTCCACCCGGCGCGTGGTGGATTTCAGCACGTCCCCCCCGCAGGCCTGGATGGTGCTGCCCACGGGCAATTCCGGCCAGTTGAAAAGCCCCCATTATGACGACCAGGCACGAATGTTCCTGGAGGGGCGCAACAGGAGGGTGCATTTCCTCCGGGAGGACGTGGAAAAGTCAAAACGCCATGAACTGAGGCTGCTGCCGGCGGCCAAATGACGGCGGACTCAAAACACCGCGGTGATGATTTCCCCGACGATGACTTCCGCGGCCTCGGGGTGGGCCAGGGCAAGCGCCGCCCTTCCCATCGCCTCCAGCCGCCCCGAATCACCCAGCAGTTCCCCGACAACGGAGGAGAGCGCCTCCGGGGTGCAGTCCCGGTCATGGAGCAGCACCGACGCACCCGCGTCCGCAAAGGCACGGGCGTTGTGCTCCTGGTGGTTGTCGGTGGCGTGGGGATAGGGCACCAGCACGGAGGGCTTGCCCATCACGGCGATTTCCGCGCTGCTGGACGCGCCCGCACGGCTCACAATAAGATCGGCGGCGGCGCAGGCGGCGGGCATGTCGTCAATAAAGGGCATCACCCTGACGTTCTCCAGCCCTTCGGCGGCGGCGCGTCCCATGGCGGCGTCGGCCTTTCCGGTCATCCAGATAAACTGAGCCCCCGAACAGGCCGTTCCTGAAAGCATCCCGGCCATGGCCTCGTTGAGCCGCCTGGCCCCCTGGCTCCCCCCGCAGACAAGGACCACCCGGCGCTCCGGACTGAGGCCGAAGCGGGCGCAGGCCTCCGCGCGCTCCGGCGGATCCAGGAAACCGGCGCGCACGGGGTTGCCCACAACGCGGGACCGCTCCGCCGGGAAGGAGCCGATGGTGTCGGGGTAACTGAGGAACATGCGCGCGGCGCGGGCGGCGCATACACGGTTGGCCATGCCGAGGCGCTTGTTCTGCTCGTGGAGAAAGGTGGGCACCCCCATGCGCTGCGCCGCCCAGACCAGCGGCAGCGACACGTACCCGCCCACGCCGATGACGGCGCGGGGCTTGAAGACATAAATCCACATGGCGCAGCGCAGCGCCGACCAGGCCAGCTTCACCAGCACCCACGCCATGCGCGGCGTTTTGCGGCGCGGCCATCCCTCCACCGGCACCCCGCGAAAGGGCACGCCGGCGGCGGCGGCCACCCGCTCCTCCATGCCGCCGCTCCGGCCCACCCAGCGGGCCAGCAGGCCCGGATCCCGCCTGCGCAGCTCCTCCACAATGGCGGTGGCGGGGGACGTGTGCCCGCCGGTGCCGCCGCCGGTAATCATAATCCGCATCATTCACCCCCCGCCACGGGAACCGCGTTTCTGGCGCGGCGCCGCCTGTCCATGCTGACAATGTGCACGCGCGCGGCGGGCGCGTTGGCCCTGGCGTGGGAGCCGATGCTCACCAGGATTCCGGCCATGGCCATGAACATGACCAGCGCCGTGCCGCCGTAGCTGACAAAGGGAAGGGGCAGCCCCTTGGTGGGAAGGATGCCCACGTTCACCGCCATGATGAACGCGCCCTGAAAGCTGATGAGAACGGTGATGCCCGTGGCAAGCAGCGCGCCGAACATGTCCGTGGAATTCACCGCGACCCGGATGGCGGCCCAGGTGAACAGGACAAACAGCAGCAGCACGGCGGTGGTGCCCGCCAGCCCCAGCTCCTCGCCGATGGTGGCGAAAATAAAGTCGGTGTGCGCGGCGGGGAGATAGCCGAGCTTCTGCTCCCCCGCGCCCGCGCCGCGGCCCAGCAGGCCGCCCTGCGCGAAGGCCGAGAGGGACTGAATCAACTGCCAGCCGATGCCCTGCCGGTAGGCCCAGGGATCAATCAGCGCCAGGATTCGCCCCATGCGGTGGGGCGCGAAAACGACCCCCGCCACAAGGAGGCCCACACCGCCGACAGCCGCCAGCCCCAGGTAAAACCAGCGCATGCCGGCGACAAATATCATCACAAAGGCGGTGGTCAGCATCACCGCGGGAATGCCGATGTCACGCTCCAGGCCGACAAGGCCGGAAAAGACCACCGCGATGAGCGCGGGCGGCGCCAGCCCCTTGAACAGGCTCTCTATGTTGTTGTGGTTCTGCGTGAGCTTGACGGCCAGCAGGACCACCAGCGCCAGCTTCGCGTATTCGGACGGCTGGAAACTCAGCCCGAAGAGCCTCAGCCAGCGCCGCGCGCCTCCGGCCTCGTGGCCTATGCCAGGTATGATCACAAGCAGCAGGAGCGCCACCGCGCTGATGATAATCCACTTGAACCAGCGGTGATCCCCCAGGGCGTGGTAGTCGGTTTGCGACAGCGCCACAAAGGCGGCCAGGCCGATAAGCAGATAGACGACATGCTTGGTGAAGTTGTTCTCCCCCGTGAAGGAGACCGCGTCCACGCTGTACACGGTGAGCAGGCCCATGAAAGCCAGCGCCAGCACCGCCAGCGACATGATGGTGGTTTCTTTTTTCATTTGTCCCTCCTTCCGGAACGCAGCGCCACAAGCCGCTTGAAGTCGCGGCCGCGCTCCTCAAAGTTGTTGTACAGGTCAAAACTCGCGCAGGCGGGCGAGAGCAGCACCACGTCGCCCGGCGCGGCGGCCGCCGCGGCCGCGTCCACGGCCTCGGCCATGCCCCACACCCGTTCGGTGGGGATGAGATCCCCGAAGGCCTGTTCCAGCAGGGGGCCGTCCTCGCCCATCACAACCAGCCGGCGCACGCGCCGCGCCGCAAGGTCCCGGAGCGGCGCGTAGTCGTCACCCTTGCCGCGCCCCCCCGCGATCAGCACCAGGGGCCGGTCGAAGCTTTCCAGCGCCACGCGCAGGCTGTCGATGTTGGTGGATTTGGAGTCGTTGTAGTAGTCCACGCCGCCGCTGGAAAGCACAAACTCAATGCGGTGCTCCACCGCCCGGAAACCGCGCAGGCCCGCCGCGAGGCCTTCCCCGGGCAGCCCCGAATCCGCCAGCATGGCCACCGCCGCCAAGACATTCTCCAGGTTGTGCCTTCCGGGAAGCGGATTGTCCGAGCGGGGCGTGAAGCGCCCGTCACGGAACATGATCCATTCGCCATCCGCCCAGGCCCCGCGCGGCTGCGGGGAACGGCCGCTGAAAGGCACAATCTCCACACCCCGCGGGGGGTGCATCCGCGCCGCATGCGGGTCATCCGCGTTGAGCACGGCGCGGTCGCCCGGCCCCTGGTTTTCAAAGACGCGCGCCTTGGCCGCGGCGTAGCCCTCCATGGTCTTGTGCCGCTTGAGGTGGTCCGGGGTCAGGTTCAGCACCGCCGCCGCCGAGGGATGGAACGCCCGCACCGTCTCCAGCTGGTAGCTGCTCACCTCGGCCACCACATACTCCGGCTGCTCCGGCGCGAGCGCCACAAGCGAGAGGGGCGCGTCGTTGTTGCCCGCCAGCATCACCGTCCTGCCGCAGGCCGCCACCATGGCGCGCATGAGCTCGGTGGTGGTGGTCTTTCCGTTGGTGCCGGTCACGGCGAGGATTTTAGAGCGGACGAAACGGGAGGCGAGCTCAAGCTCCCCCAGCACCGGCACGCCGCGCTCCCGCGGATCCCGGAGCAGTTCCATCGCGGCGGGCACGCCGGGACTGAGCACCACCAGATCCGCCGAACCGAAGCGCGCCGTGTCATGGCCGCCGGTCTCGCAGGGCACGCCCAGCGCGTCAAGACGGGCGCGCCACGGCGCCATGGCGGGGGAATCCCCGCTGTCCGTGACAAAGGGCCGCGCCTTTTCGCGCAGCAGCAGTTCCGCGGCGGCGGCCGATGAACGGCCCAGGCCGACCAGCAAAACCTCTTTACCCGCAAGTTCAATCATCGGTTTTCACCACCGGCCCCGGGCCGGAACGCTCCTCAGCGCAGCTTCAGCGTGGCCAGGCTCATCATCGCGAAGAGCAGCGCCACAATCCAGAACCGCATGGTCACCTTGGTCTCCACCCAGCCGAGCAGTTCAAAGTGGTGGTGGAGCGGCGCCATGCGGAAAACACGCCTTCCCGTCAGCTTGAAGGAGGCCACCTGGACCACGACACTGGCCGCCTCCAGCACAAACATGCCGGCCACCACCGGAAGCAGCAGCTCCTGCTTGGTCATCAGCGCCATCGCGCCGATGGCGCCGCCGAGGGAAAGGGAGCCCGTGTCGCCCATGAACACCTCGGCCGGGTGCCCGTTAAACCACAGGAATCCGAGGCCCGTGCCCAGCAGCGCCCCGCCGAAGACAAACAGTTCGCTCGCCTCCGGCACATAGGTCAGGTACAGGTACTGCGACCAGTCGGCGCGGCTCACCACGTAGGCGATACCGGCGTAGGTGATGACGGATATCACCGAAATTCCGGCGGCAAGACCGTCCAGCCCGTCGGTCAGATTGACGGCGTTGGAAATGCTCACAATCACAAAAATAACGAAGGGGATGTAGAGGATCCCCAGCGGGATGAACCAGTCCTTGAAGCCGGGAATGCCCACCTTTGTGTGCAGGTTGGGCATGCTTGGCGCGACCACACCGGGCAGCGCGGCCTCGATCAGCAGGCGGTTGAGCCGCAGCACATCGCGCTCGCCCAGCCTTTCCGCGCCGTGGCGCAGCAGTCCCGCCAGCTCGGGCGTGGCCCCGTCCAGCGGCCACACCCCCGGCTTGTAAAGCCCCCGGTTTCTGAGCGCCGTGTTCAGCCCCTGGAGCACCGCGCTCCTGTCACGCTCCGTTGACACCCCCTCCCTCGACGCGTCCAGGATGGTTCGGCGCGCCTCCTCCGGAAACATGTCCCAAACGCCGCGCAGCGGCCCCCTGTAGTCCGGCGACGAGGCGGCGGCCAGCGCCCCCTCCAGCTTTCCCCAGTCAATCACGTCACGGGGGTACACATAGGAGGCGCTCACCGTGACGGGGTTGAAGTATAGGAAAAGCCCCAGGACGGTTCCGGTGATTATCTGGCCGATGAATTTGGCGCGGGCGCTCAGCCCGTCGTTGTGCTTCCGCCGGAGCTTGATGAAGTCGTCCATGAAGCCCACAATGCCCAGCAGCAGGAACACGAACACGGCCATCCACAGCATCCTGCTTGAAAAACGGCCCCACAGCAGCAGGGACAGGACCGTGCCGCCGATGATCATCGCGCCGCCCATCGTGGGGGTGCCCGCCTTGCCCTTGTGCAGCTCGTGCAGGTTTTCCACATGATCCTTCTTGATGTACTGGCCTATTTTGAGGGCGCGCAGGCGGCGGATAAGGGCGGGGCCAAACAGCAGGCACAGCGCGAAGCCGGTGACCGCCGCGCCGCCGGCGCGGACGGTGTGGTAGGTCAGCACGTTGAGCACGTTGAAACTGTCCACCAGCATGGCCGCCACAAAATAGAGCATCGGGTCCACTATCCTTTCAGGGGTTATTCCCCGGAATAAAGCCGCTTCAACGACTCAACCACGCACTCCATGCGCATGCCCCTGGAGCCCTTCACCAGCAGCGCGTCCCCCGGCGCGGCGGCGGCGCGCACGGCCTCCGCAATCATGCCGTGCTCCTCGATCACCCCGGCGCGCGGCATGCCCGCCTCCAGCGCGCCCGCCACCATGTCCGCCGCGTGGGGCCCGCGCGCGAAGAGGCAGGAAACCCCCATTTCAGCAGCGGTGCGCCCCGTCTCACGGTGCAGTTCCGCCGCGTGCGCGCCCAGCTCCAGCATCCCGCCCAGCGCGGCGAAGCGCACGCCCCGCACGGGCCGGTCGGCGAGCGCCTGGAGCGAAGCGGCCATGCTGGCGGGGTTCGCGTTGTACGAGTCGTCCAGCACCTCCAGCGGCCCCACCTGCTCGACCCGGAATCTGGTGAGGCCCCGGCACGCCTCCGCCAGGGGGCCGGCGACATCATCAATATCGTGCCGCAACGCCACCGCCACCGCCAGAAGCACGTTTGTGGCGTGTGCGCGCACCATGAGGGGAAGGGCAACCCGGCCCACGGGATCTATATCCAAAACCATCATGCCGTTCCCGTCAAAGGCGAGGTTTTTCAGCGCGACATCACCGTTGCGCCCAAAGCGCACCTTCGGGCCGGGATGCCTTTCGGCCATGGCGGCGCACCAGGGGTCGTCATTGTTGACGTAAAACACGCCGTCCGGCCCAAGGCCTTCGACGATTTCGCCCTTGGCCATGGCGACCCGCTCGACACTGCCGAAGCCCTCCAGGTGGGCCGGTGCGACTATCGTGACCGCCGCCTCGTCGGGCGCGGCCATGCGGCAGAGTTCCGCGATTTCACCCACGTGGTTGGCGCCCATCTCAATCACCCCGAAGCGGGTTTCCCCGTCCATGCGCAGCAGTGAAAGGGGGCAGCCGATGTCGTTGTTGAGGTTGCCCTGCGTCTTTTCCACCGCGTGTCTTGAGCCAAGCAGCCCGGCAATCAAATCCTTCGAGGTGGTCTTGCCGCAGGAACCGGTGACTGCAATGACCTTCGCGGGACAGCGGCGGCGGTGCCAGGCCGCAAAGGACTGAAGCGCGGCGGCGGGGGAGTCCACCAGAATGCAGGGGCCGCCCGGATTGGGCCGGCTGCACACCGCGGCGGCGGCGCCCAAATCAAAGGCCTGCGCCACAAAACTGTTCCCGTCAAAGTTGCCTCCGGACAGGGCGAAGAAGACATCGCCGGGGCGGAGGGTGCGCGTGTCGGTGGAAACGGAGGAGAAAGGCATGGCCGCCGCGTCCGCCGGGGGAACCGCGCCGACGGCCCCGGCCAATTCTTCCAGTGTGCGCGTCCAGCTCATTTTTGCACCGCCTTCAGCGCTTCCAGCGCGGTTTCCCTGTCGTCAAAGTGGTGCCGCTCCGCACCAATAATCTGGTAGGTCTCGTGCCCCTTTCCGGCGATCATGACCAAATCGCCGGGCCGGGCCATGGCGACGGCCCGGTGTATGGCCTCCCCGCGGGACTCAATCACCAGGTAGTCATCCCCCTTGCGCTTTTCCGTGCGCTGCACGCCCACCTCAATGTCCAGCAGAATGCGGCTGGGATCCTCCGTGCGCGGATTGTCGGAGGTCAGTATGCAGAAGTCAGACATGGACGCGGCGACATGGCCCATCTTGGGCCGTTTGCCCTTGTCCCTGTCCCCGCCGCAGCCGAACACGGTGATGATCCTGCCGCCGCAAAGGGCGCGGGCGGCGCGCAGCACGTTCGCCAGTCCGTCGTCGGTGTGGGCGTAGTCCACAATCACGTGGAATTTCTGGCCGGCGTCCACGGGTTCAAAACGGCCGTCCACCCTCGGCAGCGCGGCGAGACCCTCCGCAACCGTTTCCACGGGCACACCGAGCCCGGCGCAGAGCGCCGCGGCGCAGAGCGCGTTGGAAACATTGTGCATCCCCATGAGGCGGATGCGCGTTTCGGCGCCCCCCCAGAGGGTTGCGAGGCGGAAGGCTGTTCCGCCGAAATCCATCCGCACCTTTTCAGCGCGGCAGTCACCGCCGGCCCCGTAGCCGTGGCAGGGCACCCGTGACGCCCTCCTGAAGTAATCGGCGGCGGGATCCTCGCTGTTGACCACGGTGAACCGCGGCGCTTCGTCCCCGTTCTCCCCGCCGGACGGGGCGATGCGGGAAAAGAGTTTCAGCTTCGCGTCCCGGTAGCGGTCCATGTCCCCATGGTAGTCGAGATGATCCCGGGTGAGGTTGGTGAAGCCCGCCGCGGAAAAATCCACCCCGGCCACACGCTCCTGATCCAGCGCGATGGAACTCACCTCCATCACCACATGGCCGTGCCCCGCCGTAACGGCGCGGGAAAACATGTCCGCCAGATCCTCTGCGAAGGGGGTTGTGTAGGGGGCGTCAATCACCGCGCCGCCGATGCTGTAGCCGATGGTGCCGAAATTGGCGCACGGCTTCCCGGCGTGGTTGAGCACGGACTGCACCAGGCAGGCGGTGCTGGTCTTGCCGTTGGTGCCCGTGACACCCACGACCCGTAATTTTCGCGTCGGATTGTCCTTGAGCGCATGGGCGGCAAGCCCGGCGGCAATGCGCGGCTCCGCCACGCGCAGATAGGGCAACCCCGCCATTTCAGCCACCCCGGCGCGGCTGCCCGCCACCGCCACCGCCCCGGCCGCGGCGGCGGCGGAGGCAAAGTCATGGCCGTCGGCGCGCACGCCGGGGCTCGCCACAAAAAGCGCGCCGGGCCGCGCCCGGCGGGAGTCCTCGGTGACGGACTCCACCGTGAAATCAGGACCAGCCGGGGGCGCAATCCCCAGCAGCTCACATAGTTTTTCCCTTGTCAGGCTCATCCGCCGCATCCTTGCCGGTCTGTTCTTCCGCCACCATTTCGCACTTGCGCCCGAATTTCAGCACACACACCGCGACATCGGCCAGCGCGGTGCCCGCGGGGGGATCCTGGGCAATCACCCATCCCACGCCGTCCGCGTCCAGTGGCATCCCCAGACGCTGGAGTTTTTCCCGCGCCTGGCGTTTGGTGAGGCCGATCAAGTCGGGCATCGAGGTTTCCATGCGGTCGCCCGTGCGCCGCGCCACCAGTTCAAGCCCGTCGAGCGGGGTAATCAGCGCCTCCAGCGACTCGTCAATCGTGGCCGGATCCGCCGGGGGGGCCACGGTGTCCACATCATCCTCCTCCGCGGGGGGCTCGGGCTTTTTGGCCTTGGCCTTTTCGGCCTCCGGTTTTTTGTTTTTGGCGGCCGCCAGTTTGAGCTCCTTCTCATGGGCCGCCACCACCTCGGGATCCGTGACGGGATCCTTTGGCACGTTCATGGTCGCCAGCGCCTCCCCCACCACCTCCTTGAACACGGGGCCGCATACATAGCCGCCGTAGCGCAGTTTTATTTTCGGCTCCTGCACGACAATCACCGCCACAAGCCTGGGATTGGAAACGGGCGCAAACCCGGCGAAAACCGTGGTGTAGCGGTCCTTGTCATAGCCCTTCCCGTCGAGGCGCTTCATTTGGGCGGTGCCTGTCTTGCCGCCCGCGCGGTAGTCCATGATGTTTGCGGCGGTGCCCGTGCCGCGCAGCACCACGAGGTGGCAGAGCTCCTGCATGATTTTCGCGGTGCCCTGCGACAGTATGCGCACCGGCGGCTTGTGCGCGTGCTGGTAGGTCACCCGCCCGTCCCGCGCCACGGCGCGCTCCACATAGTAGGGCTCCACCAGGCTGCCGCCGTTCGCAATCACGGCGAAGGCGCGCGCAAGCTGGGGCATGGTCACCGCCACCTCCTGGCCCATGGGCAGCGAGCCCATGGATAATTTTGACCACTTGTCCCTGGAGCGGAAGATGCCCCTGCTTTCGAGGGCGAAATCCTGGGATGTCTTCTGGGCGAACCCATAGCGCCGAATCCATTCCTCAAGGCGTTCGGGCCCGAGCATGGCGGCCACCTTGATGTGGGCGATGTTGCTGGACTCCTCGAAGCATTTCGAGAAGGGGATGACCCCGTACTTGTGGAAGTCCCTGATGCGGTGGCCGTAGGGGTTGAAGGCGCCGCCCTCGCAGTCAATCATCGTTTCGGGCGTCACCAGGCCGTGCTCCAGCACGGCGGAGGCCGTCACGATCTTGAAGGCGGAGCCCGGCTCGAACACGTCCACAACGGCCCTGTTTTTGCGCAGTTCCGCCGGAGTGCTGCTGTAATTGTTCGGGTCGAAGGCCGGCCGGGTCGCCATGGCGAGGATGGCGCCCGTGCGCGGGTCCATGACAAGCCCCATCGCGGCGCGCGACTGGGTCTCCTCCATGCGCCGGTCCAGCGCCGACTCAAGGGAATGCTGGATGTTGACGTCCAGGGTGAGCTGGAGCAGATCGCCGCCCTCGGGCTCCACCACCCGCACCGTGGCCGAGGGCAGAATGTTGCGCTTCCCCTCGGGCTGCGTGTCGGTGCGCGCCTCCACAAGCCCCGCCTTGGCGGCGAGGTGCTTGTCGAAGGCGAGCTCGACACCCTCCCCCGCCTCGCCGCTCTTGTTGACGAAGCCGAGCACGTGGGCGGCGGAGTCCTTCTGCGGGTAACTGCGCACGGGCTCCATGACCGCGGACACCGCGCCGCCGCTGAACGCGCGGATTTCCTCGATGTCCTTTTCCGTGAGCCCGTCCACCCAGCGCTTGATCATGTTGAACTTGCGGATTTTTCCGGCGTCGTCGGTGCGCGCCAGTTTTGCCAGCACCTCCTCACGGGGAAGGCCCAGCCTGCCCGCCAGATAATCCGCCAGCGCCCCCGCGTCGCCCACCTTGCGCGGATCCACCCAAACGGAGGGCACCAGGCGGTTGGTGGCCAGCACCACGCCGTTCCGATCAAAAATCAGACCGCGCGGCTCGGTGAGCTGGATCCGGCCGATGTGGAGCTGCTCCTCGTCGGTGAGCTTGTTTCCGGGGCTGAGATGGAGCAGGGCAAGGCGCGAGAAAATGGCGGTGAAGGCCAGCAGGAAAGCCACCAGCAGCAGCCGCAGCCGTTTTTGCTGATCCACCGTGTTTCTGCGGTCCAGCCCCTCAAGCAGCTCAATCTGAACCTGGCGGTTGCTCCGTCCCATGGCACCATCCTCGCTTGGCCCCGGACGGGGTTCCGGCCTCGGTCCGGGGGGGGTGTGTTAAAAGCTACAGCGCGGCCAGCAGGGCCGCCTCTGACTCGTCCAGTTCATCAAATTTCTCATTCGGGATGTCCAGCACCACCAGCCTGGGCTTGCCTGCGGCCGCTTGCACCGGGGAGGGCGCAACCGTTGCGGGCGCGGGCGCGGATTCGGGCGCGGCGCCAGCCAGCGTGATCCCGCCGCCGGCGGGGACCGTCTCCGTCACGGAAGACGGGGCCTCGGGCAGCGCGGGAAGGGGGACTCCCGGGCGCACCACCACCGTTTCCACCTGGTTTGGCAGGGGCGGCACCAACCCCAGCTCCTGCGCCTTTGCGCTGAGCATGTCCAGATCGTTCAGCAGCGCCTCTTCCGCGCGCACGGCATCCAGTTCCTGGGCGGCCTTGCGCCGTTCCGTGGTCAGTTTGAAGAACTCATAGTCGTCCCGGCGGTTTTGCACGTTGACGCGGGCGTTAATCGCCAGCACCGCGAAAACCAGCACCACCAGCGGGGTATAGGGAACCCATCCATAAAGGTTCCGGCGCGCCTCAAGCTTGCTTTTGGGCAGAAAAAACATCATGGTTCACGCTCCTCGCACAACGCGGCGTCCAGCCGTTCCGCCACGCGCATCCGCGCGCTCTTCGCGCGCGGGTTCACAAGACATTCATCCGGGCCGGGCTGCAAAGGTTTCTTCAGCGGCAGCCGCACCCTGGGCGGCGCCGCGGCCACCGTGCGCCCGTCGGGCCCAAGCACCCGTTCCGTCCTTGAAAACGCCCTCAGCAACTCCTTCACCGTGCGGTCCTCGCCCGAGTGGAAGGAAATCACCACCAGCCTGCCGCCCGGCCGGAGCGCATCCACCGCCTCGGCGACACCCCGGCCCAGCGCGCCCAGCTCGTCGTTGACCGCCATGCGCACCGCCTGGAAAACCGTGCGAATCTCGTCGGGCGTGCCGCGGACGAAATGCAGCGCGGCGCGCACCGCCTCCGCCAGATCACCCGTGCGGGTCATCCGTCCCGCCGCGCACCGTTCCGCTATGGTCCGGGCGATGCGTCCGGCCGGACCCACGTCGCCAAAGGCGCGCAGCACCGCCGCCACCTCCGCCTCGCGCGCGGAACGGAGCCACTCCGCCGCCGTGGGGCCCCGGGAGGTGTCCATGCGCATGTCCAGCGGCCCGTCGGCCTGGAAGGAAAAGCCCCGGTCCGCCCGGTCAATCTGCATGCTGGAGACGCCCGCGTCAATCAGGACACCGTCCGCGCCGGACTCCCCCGCATTCCGCAGCACCTCATTCAACTCACTGTAGTTCGCGTGAAAAACCGCCGCGACCGGGTGGCCGGCAAGCCGTTCCCCCGCGAGCGCCACCGCGTCGGGGTCCCGGTCCAGGGCCAGCAGCCTGCCCCGGCCCGCAAGCCGCTCCGCTATCAGCACCGAATGGCCGCCCGCGCCCGCCGTCGCGTCCACATAGACGCCGCCCGGCCTCACGTTAAGCCAGTAAACCGCCTCTTCCGCCATTACGGGGATGTGGGGTGCGTCCATGACTCCGCCTCAGCCCCTCCCCGACCCGTCCGGTGTCAGGCCGCCGCCTGCTTTGAATGGCCCTGAACGGCCTGCGCCTCGGTCTCATGGCAGTCAAGCACATGGGAAAGGCTCATCATGCGCAGCAGCCGCCGCAGGTAAACACTCAGGCAGGACAGTTTGATGTCGCCCTTGGCCGCCTGAAACTGGCCCAGCCGCTCCACAAGGACGCCCACGCCCATGTAACTCACAAAGCCGACCCCGGCCATGTTCAGCACAAGATGCCAGCGCCCCTGCTCCGCGATTTCCGTCAGCGCCAGCCGCAGCGCCCCCATCCCCGCCTCGTTGATGTCCCCGCGCAGACGAAGCACCGTCACATCACCAATGTCCAATCGCTCGATGTTCATTGCCCGTTTCCTTCCGGTTCTGTTGCCCTTTCGGGGCGCGCCCCGAACAGTTCCGCAGCCATCCGCTTGTACTCCTGAGCCTGGCGCTCCTGGAACGCCAGCCAGCCCTGCTCGTTCCATAATTCAAAATGATCGCCGACGCCGATAAGCACCCCCTCGCGCTCCACCCCCGCATAAGCCCTCAGGTGGGTGGGCACGAAAAGGCGGCCCTGACGGTCAAGACGTGATTTGCCCATGCTGCCGACGAAAAGACGCCGGAAATCCAGGCGGCGCGGATCAAGGGGCGTGCCCGCGCCCTGCTCCACCAGTTTCTCCCACATGGCATTGGTGAACAGGAACACAGCGCCGTCAAAACCCCGGGTCATGAACCAAGTTTCATGTCCCTGGGCTTCCATCAGCGCGCGCAGACTGACAGGCACGCTGAAACGGCCTTTCTCGTCAATCGCTATGTGATATTCACCGTAGTACATTCGCGCAGCCTTATCCCACAAACCTACCACTGAATTACCCGTAAGATATCACCAAACAACCCCAAAGTCAACACAAAAAACCACCCCGCCGCCACAAATTTTTAGGCTTGGAATGGCCCAAAATTCGCGAAAACACAAAATGTTGTACCGACTGTTAGCGATAATAAAAAACAGCGCAATATATTGATTTTTTCTCGACGCTTTTTGTTGTGGGGGGGAAGGGGATAAATAGGGGGACTTTCAGTGGAGCCCGGCAAAAAAATCACCCGCCAACTCAGCCTTGCCCTTTTTTTCAGCAGAAAAAGGTGGGAATGGGTGGAATGCGGTGGGATACCGGGGTGATGCGGGGGAATTTTAGGAGGTGTGGTGGCGGTGTGGCCGCAAGTTTGCCTTGAACGGACAAAGCCGTTATCCTTATGAAACCATCCTAAGGCTGGGAGAAGCGCAATGAACGGTCGAAAAGACACACAGCCCCTGCAGGCGGGCGACCCGAGACTGGTTGTCCGTTGGGCGCGCCGCTATGCCCGCAGCCGCACCATCTCGTTTCTGGTGCAGTGGGTGGTGATAGTGCTGATGGTGCTGGCCATCGGCCTTGCGGCAAGCCTTACGAACACGGCCCACACCATGGGAAACAAGGGTCTCTTCTACCTGTCGGTGCTTTTCATGGTGCTGACCGTGATGGCCATGGCATGGTTTTCCCTGTCGCGCTGGGGCGGCGAGGTGATTTGGAACATCACCCAGTGGCTCTACGGCGAGGAAGGTTATGCGTCCTTTTCCGGCCATGCCGGGGGGCGCGCGCTGCCGCTCTGGCTCACGGCGCTCGGCGGCGGGCTGGTGGTGTACCATCTGGTGGGGGCGCTGCTGGTGAGTTTCGGCTATCTGCGCCTTCAAAACATGCAGCCCTACAGCGCGGCCTACATGGTCCCCTATCTGTCCGTGCTGATCGTCTACCAGGGCCTGGGATTCTGGGCGTGGATATGGCCGGTGCTTTACGCGGCCCACGCCGTGCTGCTCGTTTCGGGCGCGCCCGTGCGCCTTCCCGCGACATTCCCCCTGCTCGACATGATTGTCCCGGTGTTTGGCTACGGTCTCGTGGCCATTCTCGCGGGGCACGCCTACAGCCGCTACGCCCTCTGGAAGCTCAAGAGCCTCACCAGGACGGTGCTGCCCGAATTTCCCACCGAGCCGGAAAACGAAGCGGCCGGAACCGACGCCGGGGACCGCAGGGATGGCTGAACTGGACCGCATCATCCACGAGCCCGCAAGGCTCAGGATTTTGACCCTGCTGTCGGGGCTTGACGAGGCGGACTTCAATTTCCTGCTCAACACCGCCGGCCTCACAAAGGGCAATCTTTCCTCGCACATGGACAAGCTGGAAAAGGCCGGCTATGTGGAGGTGCGCAAGAGCTTCAACGGCCGCGTCCCCCACACGGACTTCAGCCTGACCCCCGCGGGCGCGGAAGCGCTGCGGGATTACTGGCGCGAGCTGGACTCCATCCGCGCGCTGCGCGAGGCCCCCGAAGAGGACGCGCCCGCGGACCGTTAAAAAGGGAGGGTGTCCCATGGACAGCAAGATTTGGTTGTGGACCGGCTGGCTTGCGGCGGTTGCGTGCCTTGCGGCGGCCTTTTACGCACTGCTCCGGCTGCCCGCGCTTGAAAAGGAAAACCGCGTGCTTTCCCTTGAGGTGGCCGCGCTGAAAGCGCAGGCCGGCGGGCTCCAGTCGCAGGTTGAGCTTTTGGAGGCGTCCATCCAGGAGGAGAGGGAACGGCGGGAGTCCGCGTTTTCGGGGGCATTGCCGCCTGAGGCCGGGAACGCCGCAGCCCCCGGCGCCGCTCCGGTGGCCGCGCCCGCAACGGCCCCCAGCCTGGGAAGCCTTGTGTCGGGGCTGGTGAAAAAAATCGACAAGGGCGGGGGGATGCGGGGCGCAATGCTCTCCATGCTCTTTGAGGGGCCCCAGGGCGACAGGATGCTCGACACCACCGCCGGCATGACGGTGAACATGCAGTACGGCGAATACATCAACGGGCTGAACCTCCCCCCCGAAAAAAAGGAGGAGGTGCGCGGGCTGCTCGAACGTTACATGGGCAAAATGATGCGCATGGGCCTGGATTTCATGACGGGCGGGGGCGATCCGCAAAACCTCGGCCCGGAGGGCCAGGCCGCGACGGACGAGATGATGCGGGAGCTGGAGTCCCTTGTGGGCGCAGAGGGCATGGCGGAGTTCAACCGTTACAGTGAACAGCTCCCGGAGAGGATGCTTGAGCAGAGCCTGGACATGCAGATGGGCTTCTTCGCGGCGGGCCTTTCGCAGGAGACGCGGGACACGGTGAAAACCGTGATCATCGAGGAAATGCTCGCGCCACCCGGCGGCGCGGGCGCCGAAAAACCCGCAACGGTGGACGCCGCCTTCGAGGAGCAGCGGGCCGCCTTTGACCGGGCGCTGGACCGGCTTTCCACCATGCTGCCGCCGGAGGAGTACGCGCAGGCGGAGGGCTTTGTGCGGCAGCAGGCGGGCATGCTGGACATGGCGGCGGGCATCATGGGCGGCGGCGGGGGCGCCAAGCCTTCGGGTGAAAAATAGCCCTACTGCCGGCGGGCCGGTTTTCCTGGATGGGAGGCCAGCTTAATCACCAGCATCTCCAGGGCAAGGTTTCGGTCCACGCCCGTGCTGCGCATCAGGAAGTTGGTCTGGGTGCACAGCGACATCGCCCGCACCACCGCCTCCAGCCCCAGGTTTTGCGCCATGGGCAGCACCTTTTTGGCGACGAAGGGCTTGGGAATGTCCGCCCCGGTTTCGGGAAGCGAGCGGTAGGCGTTTTCCACCAGCCAGTTGACTGTGCCCAGAATCTCGTCATGGGACTTGTTCATCGCCAGCAGTTGGTGCAGCGCGTGCAGCGCCACATTGACCTTTTTCCCCGCAATGGCGTCGGTCAGCGCCCACACGGTTTCCTCGGCGACATCCGCGCAGGCGCTGCGCACGTCATCGGCGGCCACCGTGTCCCTGTCCCCGGAGAAGTTGAGCGCCAGCATGAGCGCGTTGTTCACGTCGCTCAGGCGGTTGCCCGCGCGGTCAAGCAGCTCCAGCACGGCCTCCTCGCCAATCTTTTTGCCCTTCTGCCGCGCCTCCTCCCTGACCCACTGCTTTAACTGGGGCTCGTCGAGCTGGGGGCACTCGATGATCTGGGCATGCTTTTCGCAGGCCTTGAAAAAACGCTTGCGCTTGTCCAGCGCCGAGGCAATCAGCACCAGCCGGGTGAATTCGGCGGGATTTTCGATGTATTCCACAAGCGGCGCGAGGGGGGAGTTCTTTTCGCCGGACATGGCGTTGTAGCGTTCGGCGTTGCGCACCACCACCAAACGCCGTTCCGCCAGAAAGGGGAATGTCCGCGCCTCCAGCACGATGTCGCCCGGCTGGGTCTCGTCGGCATGGTAGACGGTGAGGGCCATGTCGTGCAGCGAGGGGTCCACGGTGGCCGCCACAATCTTTTCGAGGGCGCGCTCCACCAGGAAGGGCTCGAAATCCTCGCGGCCGAAGGGCGCCCTGCCGGGGGCGAAAAGAACCACCGGTTCGGGGGGAATCTTGTCGAAGGATTTGATCAGCTCATTGACGGAAAGGGCCACGACGGCTCACCAGGGATCAACCACGCGGTGAAAGACGGCCGTGGCAAGCTGTTCAAGCGCCTCGGAGGCCGCGCGGTTTTCCTCCTCCGTGGGGAAGGAGCGCACGGTGGGCAGAAACACTTCCGCGTTGCCCCGCAGCCTGTCGGAGGACCGGCCCGCGGCGCGGGAGTAGAAGGTGGTCTCCCCCGAAATGGTTTTTTCCTCCCACAGCACCTGGCCCGTCTGGCGGTCGGTGAGCCGGGCCCCCGCCGTGACCACCAGCAGCGACTGGGTGGGCTCGTCCTTGGCGTCGAAGGTGAGCCCGCGCCGCGCAAAGTTGAGGATGACACCCTCCAGCACCAGGTCCGCATCCGCCTCGGAGGCGAGTTTCAGCCGGGAGTCGGTGACAAACTTGCGCCGGAGCGCGTTGGTCAGGGGCGCCTGCAAATCATACTCGCGGGTCTGGTCGTAGAAGGGCGAAACGTAAATGGTCTGGTATTTCGGGTCCAGGGAACTCTGGGTGGAGTAGCCGCAGCCCGCAAGCAGGCAGCACGCGGCGAGCGCCAGCACCGCGCCCCCCAGCGTGAGGCGCGCGCGGCGCGCGGGCTGTTTCACCAGGTCGCTCATTGGGCGGTGTTCTTCGCGCCGTACTGGATGCCCACATGGGTCACGGCGCTGTTTTCAGCAAGCCACGCCTTGGCGGTTTCCGCTGCCGGTGTCTCCGAAAACTGGTTGGCCACCGTCTCGTAGTACAGGCGCGCGGAGGAGAACTCGCGGCGGTGCTCGTAATAGCGCGCCGTCTCGAGCCGCTGTTTGGCGATGGACTCGCGCATTTCGGTGCGCATCCCCTTGAGTTCCGCGTTCCGGCTGTCCTCCGGATACCTGGCCGCGAAATCGTCAATGGCGTCGATGGCGAGCTGGCTCGGCGACTGGTCGTAGGCCGGCTTGAGCGAGCCCTTGTAGTAGCACATGGCAAGGCCGTAGGCGGCCTCATCCACCCAGTCGGAGCCCGAATAGTCCTCAACAACGCGGCGGTACTCGAAGGCCGCCTCGATGTATTCCTTCCGGGCGTAGTGGCTCAGGCCGATTTTATACTGCGCCTCGGCGGCGGCGGCGGTGAATGGCTGGTTCTCCACCACCATTCCGTAGACCTCCGCGGCGCGCTTGAGCGGGCGCTTCTTGAAGAGCGCCCAGCGCTTCTCAATTTTCTGGAGGCCCTTGTCGTAATAGGAGTCGCCAATCTCGTACTGCTTTTTGATGGCGTCCTGGTAGTGATCGGTGTCGGGGTAACTGGCGATCAACTGCTGGAAGGCCTTGGCCGCCTCCATCCATTTCCCCTGCGCCATGAGAATTTCGCCGCGCAGGTACTGGTTCTCGTCGGCCATGGGATCGGAGGCGTAGAACTCCACAAACTTGTCCGTCTCCCGGTACGCCTTGCGGTAGTTGCCTTCCAGCATCAGTCCGCGCGCGTACTCCACCTGGAGTTCGGCCGTCTCTTTCGGCATGCGCTTCATGTTCACCCAGCGGCCGGTCTGCGGCGTCCAGGTCCACTGCGCCTGGGCGGCCACCGCCCACAATGCGAACACGGCTACCAACAATGCCGCCCGTGTGCCTTTATGCATGGTGCGTTTCTCCGCAAATGGTGACAAAACATTACCAACGTTCCGGCGGAATGCTCCCGCGCCGGACCGGTGCAATACTAACAATTCACGTCACGCCAAGGCAAACCGCCCAAGGGGCGTGTTTTGCTCAGGAAGCGGGCTTTTTGGGGGCCGCCTTTTTCGCCGGGGCCTTTTTGGCCTTGGGCTTCGCCTTGGCCTTTGCCGGTTTCGCCGGGGCGGCCTTTTTCACCGCCGCCTTCGGGGCCGCCGCCTTGCCGCATTTGCGGCAGGAGGCCTTGGCGGTTTTCTCGGCGCGTGCGAGGTACTGGTCCACCAGGTCAAAACTCTTCTCCACCGCCGCCTTCAGCTCGTCGCGGCCCACCCGCATCACCCGCGTCCATTCCCGCATCAGTTCGCGGGCCTCGGCGGGCATCTTTTCATTGTCGGTAACCGCGCTCTCCACCACCTTGCCCGCGTGCTTCTGCACCGAATCCACAACCCCGAGGGTGCCCTTGAAAAGGCTGCGCTGCAATTTCAGCGCCTCCCGCGAGCCGTGGATGGTTTTCCCCTTGGTCGAATTCACCACGCCGACCGCGGCGTCCGGCACCAGTCCGCCGAGCGTGTCCACCAGCCGGCCCAGCTCCTCAATACCCTTTTTGGAGGCCGCCGCGGCCCCGCCCAGCAACCCCTTGTCTTTCTTTTCAGCCATTGCCTTTCCTCCTCGCCATGTCGCGGCGTTCCGCCGCGCGGCCGGTGCATGGCTCCGCCCATCGAAGTCACACCCCATAATGTTATCCTTTTCCCGGGGAAATGCAACATTTTGCGGAAAAATAATGGCCCGCGCCGTGGGACGCAGAAGCGGATACGTGTAAAATGACGGAACGGGAACCCGCGGCCTGCCGCGCCGCGCCCCTTTGGAGAAGCCATGCACCCCTTCGTGATCGCCATATCGGGTGGAAGCGGTTCGGGAAAAAGCACCCTGGCCGCCGCGCTGGCCGCCCGTTTCCCGGATGAGACGGCTGTCCTTTGCCAGGATTGGTATTACAGGGATTTGTCGCACCTGGACGAATCCGCCCGCGCAAGCCAGAACTTCGACGCCCCCGACGCCATTGACGTGGAACGGCTTGCCGCCGATCTGCGCGCGCTGCGGGCGGGAGACCCGGTGAGCGCGCCCAGTTATGATTTTACAAGACATCTGCGCACGGGTGACACCCTGCGGATTTCCCCGAAGCCGCTGATTGTTCTTGAGGGGCTCCATGTGACCGGCATGACCGGATTGTCCGGGCTCGCGGATCTCAGGGTTTATGTGAACGCCCCCGCCCCGCTCCGGCTGGAGCGGCGGCTTGTGCGGGACATGCGGGAGCGGGGCCGCTCCGCCGGGCAGGTGCTGGCGCAGTACCGCGGGACGGTTGAGCCCATGCACGAACGGCATGTCGCGCCGCTCAGGGAATCGGCGGATGCCGTTGTTGACGGCGCGCGCCCCCCGGAGGAGGCTGTCGCGCTGCTGGTTCCGCGCATCCCCCTCCACGGGGGGGCGCGGGTGGGGCAATAAGACGCCTGATGCTGTATACTTTCCAGCAACTGATTATCCCCGACGGAGGACCAAGAAATGAACCTGAAAACAACAGCGCGGACGGCGGGATTTTTTTGTGCGGCGGCGCTGGCGCTTTTTTTGCTTGCGGCGGGCTGCTCGCCGAAGCCGAGCCGCGCGGACCTGGACGGCGCCGCGCCCAAACCCGCACCGGCCGAGGCACCGCCCGCAAAACCGGTGGTCAACATCGGCGACGCGGAGAGCAGCATCCTGGTCATCGCCAAAGCCGCCCCCGAAGCCGCGTCCCCCACGGTGCAGGTGGAGGAGGTCAACACCGCCCGGCACCGCCTCGCCATGGTGAACATCAATGTGAGGCCGCCCTGGCCCGCCACGCTGCCGATTCAGGTGACCATTGAGTCGCAGGTCAGTTTCGAGGAGCGCCCGGTGGTGCTGCGCGGCGGACCGGTGAGGGACGACACCCCCCTGCCGGCGCAGCAGCCCCTGCTGGTGCAGCAGCCCCTGAGAAAGGGGGCCGCCGATCCGGTTCAATACACGTTCAACGCGCTGGAGGGGCTGGCCCAGCCGCCCGAGACCATGCTGCTGGTGGTGAAACTCGACGCGTTCATGCTTGACTCCGCCGCGCAGGCGGCGGGGCTTGATCCGGCCACCTTCACCTCCGAAACACGCACCCTGCTGATGAGCAACCCGGTGCGCGTCAACTTCCTCAAGGAATAGGAGAGACACCGTGAATATTGTCTGTGTGGGCGCCCACCCCGACGACGCGGAATTCTACGCGGGCGGCTCCATGCTGCTCTGGACGGACCAGGGCCACAAGGTAACCGCAGTGTCCCTCACCAACGGCGACATCGGCCACCACGGGATGGAACCCGCCGAGCTGGCGGCGCGCCGGGCCGCGGAGTCCCGGGAGGCTGCGCGGCGGGGCGGTTATGACACCCTGACCCTCGGCCACCATGACGGGGAACTCATGCCCTCGCTTGAGGCGCGCAAGGAGCTGGTGCGCCTGCTGCGCAGGCTCCAGGCCGACGTGGTGCTGAGCCACCGCCCCTGCGACTATCACCCCGACCACCGCTACACGGCCATGCTGGTGCAGGACGCGGCCTTCATGGTGACGGTGCCCCGGTTCTGCCCGGAAACCCCGGCGCTGCGCGCCAACCCCCTCTTTTTGTTCATGATGGATGCGTTCACCCGGCCCGCCGCCATCCGACCCGACATGCTGGTGGACGTGGACGGCGTGATGGACCGGAAATGGGCGCTGCTTGACGCGATGGAGTCGCAGTTCTACGAGTGGCTGCCCTGGCTGGACAGGCGGCTGGGCGAGGTGCCCCCGCCGGAGGCGGGTGCCGAGGCGCGCCGGGCGTGGCTGGTGCGCCATTATTCGCCCTGGCTGGCCGAATTCACCAACCAGCACCGCGATGACCTGTGCCGCATGTACGGGGATCGGGGGGGCTCCATCCATTTTGCGGAGGTGTTTGAAGTTTCAGAATACGGAAGGGACCCCGACACCGAGGAACTTTTCGCGCTTTGCCCCGCCGAGTAGGCGCGGCAGGCCAAAACCAGGAGACAGCCCATGATGCGCTTCCTTGCCATTTTCGCGGCGGCATGCCTGCCCGCCGCGGCGGTCTTCGCCGCCGACTCCCCCACCATCACCAGCACCGGCGAGGTGGTGATGCACACCGTGCCCGGCACGGTGTCCTTCACGCTTGTAAAACTGTTTCAGGAGGCCGACCTGAAAACGGCGACGGAAAAATGCGGCGCGTTCACCGCCCAGGCGGAGCAGACCCTGCGCGCGGCGGAAATCCCGCCGATGGACGTGCAGGCGCTCCCGCCGTGCCCTGACGACACCGCCTCTGCGCCCGCCGTGCGCGGCGGCGTCACCGCCAAATACTCCATGGCCGCATTCATCTCGGCGGGCACGGGCCCGGTGGCCCTCGGCGGGTTCATGGACAAGATGCGCGCGCTGGCCCTCGCGCTGGACGCGTCCCTCTCCACGCCCAAATACGCGGCGGGCGCGGAAGACACCACCGCCGCCTCGGCGGTGGTCCAGGCCACGGAAAACGCCTACGCCCACGCGGAGACGGTGGCCTTCGCCCTCAAGAGCGCCATCTACTCCGTGCAGAACGCGGAAATCATCGAGGTGAAATGGTCGGACAGGCCCGACCCGGAGGCGCCGGGGCCGGTGCCGCAGATTTCCTGCACCGCACGGGTGCGCGTGGTGTACCAGCTCGCCCCGCAGCAGGCCCCGGCGATGTGACGCCCGCGGCCCCAAAACAACACAGGGAGACAAACACATGATGTCCTGGAAATACCTGCCGCCGCTCGCGCTGGTGACCCTGTCCGGATGCGCCACCTTCCAGGCGGGGGCGCCGGAGGGGATGATTGACGTGATTGCCCACCGGGGCGCGAGCGCCCATGCCCCGGAAAACACCCTGGCGGCCTTTGAAAAGGCCGCCGAGGCGGGGGCGGACTGGTTCGAGCTTGACTGCCACCTCACCCGCGACGGTGAACTGGCCGTGATGCACGACGGCAACCTGAAGCGGACCACGGGCCTGGACAGGCATGTGCGCGCCATGACCCTGGCCGAAGTCAGGCAACTCGACGCGGGTTCGTGGTTCGGGCCGGAGTTCGCCGGGGAACGCATCCCCACACTGGGCGAGGCGCTTGATCTGGCCAGGGGGCGCATCGGCGTCTACATCGAGATCAAGTCGGACACGGAGGAGGGGCCCCTTTACGAACGCATGATGGGCATCGCCAAGGGCTTCACCGGCGGCCAGAAACAGCTTCTGCGCGCGCTCATGGCCGAAATCGGGGAGTCCCGCTCGCCCAACCTCGAACTGACCCGGAAAACCATCGCGGAGGTAAAAAAACGCCGCATGGGAAAACAGGTGGTGCTCCAGTCCTTCTCGCCGGTGGTGTGCGTCATCGCCATGGCGGAGGCGCCGGCGCTGCGCACCGAGTTCCTTGGCGGCTACGACAAGGACAAGCCGGAGGGCTGGGACCGGTACATGGCCTTCGCGGAGGCCCTGCGCCCCGCGGGACTCAACATCAATTTTGCCGCCCTGAACGGGGAAAACATCGCCCGCATCCGGAAGCTGAACGCCTCCTGCGCGGTGTGGACCGTTGACGAGCCCGCACAGATGAAAACCTGCGCCGAGCTGGGCGTGGACGCCGTCATCAGCAACAAGCCGGAGCTGTGCCGGAGCACGCTCCGGGAGGCGGGCAGGCGTTAACCGGCAAAAGGAGAGGGAAAATGCAGATTCACCTGCCGCCCTTCGACGAGGATGTGAGCGAGGCACCCGGCGTGGTGCCAGCGGCGCGCGTCTATGATCCGGCCACACTCGGCATGTGCATGAGCATCCTGGAGTCGCAGGGAATCCGCTCCTGGAGTTTCGGGGACAACACCCTCTCCAGTTACGGCGGCTGGTACCGGCAGGCCATGGTGTCGGTGCGCGAGGAGGACCTGCCCGGCGCGCTGGCCATTCTCCAGGATTTCGCCAACAACTACAGTTCCCTGATCATTGTGGCGAACACGGATGATCCCCCGGTGGACGCGGCAGTTTGCGCCAGCCCCGGGGAGGGGGAATGGTGCATGCGCATACTCGAACGGGAGGGCGTGCACGCCAACCGCATCGTCACACAGGATGACGCCGGGGAAACCCATGTGTCCGTGGTCACCGCCCGTTCTGTTGCGGGCCGCGCGCAGGAGATTTTAAGACGGGCCATGGAAAACCCGGACGCCCATGAAAACCTCTGGGAGGAGGTGGCGGAGGGGGAAGGCGGGGCGGACGAAATAGAGGAGACGGACGGGGAGGACACGGGGGACGTGGAGGAGGTGCCCGCCTGCCCCATGTGCGGCTCCCGCGAGGTGGAACTCCATCCGGACCTGAAAAACGAACCCTGGAAACTGGTGGTGCGTTTGGCGGTGTTTTTTGCCATTTTCCTTTTTGCCGGCCCCGTGCTCGCGTGGCTGGGCGCCGGACAGGCCCTGCGGATGTTTTTCGCGGGCGCCCTTATCCTGTGGGTGTTTGTCTCCTTCCGCCCCCGTGACAAGTGGCGCTGCCAAAAGTGCGGCTGGCACGGCCGCACCCCCTGACCCCGCCTACCGCGGCCCCGTAAAACTGTGGTACCCTTTGCCGCCATGGAAACGGCATTACTGGACTACACCCTCCCCCGCGAACTGATCGCCCAGCACCCCGGCGACCGGCGCGACGCGTCGCGCATGCTGGTGGTGGACCGGCGCACCGGCGGCCTCACCGTGGATGTTTACCGGAATGTGGCGCAATACCTGAACCCCGGCGACTGCATGGTGCTCAACGACACCCGCGTGATCCGGGCGCGGCTGCACGGATTCAAGGACACGGGCGGCAGGGTGGAGGTGTTTCTGCTGCGCGAGGAGGCGCCGGGGCAATGGCTCGCCATGGTGCGCCCCTCCGCCAAGGTCAGGCCGGGCGCGGTGGTGCGCTTTTCCGGCGGGCTGTCGGCAACTGCGGGGGAGGCCCTCCCCGACGGGCAGCGGCGGGTACGTTTTGACCGTGAAAACGTGCTGGGGGCCCTGTGCGAGGCGGGGGAGATTCCCCTGCCCCCCTACATCCACCGGGAAAGTCCGGAGGACGCCGATCTCACCCGCTACCAGACGGTGTACGCGCGCCGGGACGGGGCGGTGGCGGCGCCCACGGCGGGGCTACACCTGACCCCGGAGGTATTCGCGGCGCTCGACGCGCGCGGCGTGGACAGGGCTTTCCTCACCCTCCATGTGGGTTATGGAACCTTCAAGCCCGTCACCGCCGACACCCTGGAGGAGCACCGGGTGGACCCGGAGGAGTACGACTTTCCGGAGGAGACGGCGGCAAGGCTGAACGCCGTCCGCGCCGCGAAGGGGCGTGTGGTGGCCGTGGGCACCACCAGCACCCGCGTCCTGGAGTCACGCAGTGAGGGCGGTGTGTTCACCCCGGGACGGGGCATGACCTGCACCTACATCCTGCCCCCCCACACCTTCACGGGGGTGGACGCGCTTCAAACCAACTTCCACCTGCCCAAATCAAGCCTGCTCGCGCTGGTGTGCGCCTTTGCCGGGGTGGAGCTGACCCTGGAGGCCTACCGTTTTGCGGTGGCGGAAAAGTTCCGCTTCTACTCCTACGGCGATGTGATGCTCATCCTTTGACAGGCATCCGCCACCGCCCTACTCATGCTCCCATTTCACAACCCAGGGATCCTTTGTCTCTTCCTGGAAGCGCCTGAGTTTTGCCTTCATCGCGTCGAGCAGTTCACGGTGCTCCGGAGCCTCGGCCAGGTTGACGCACTCGTCCGGGTCCGCCTCCAGATCGTAGAGCTCATACTCGGGCCGGTGCAGAAACGCGTCCACCCGCCGCCGTCCATACACCTCCGCGCCGCTTTTCAAAAAGGCCTGCCACGTGTCCGACCCCCAAATGTCCGACGCGAAGGGATGGGGCAGTTGATGGGCGATGTTCCATATGAGCTTGTGCCGCATGCCGCGCACGCAGCGCATGGGATAGTACATAGTCACCTCGTGGAAGGTGTGGGACAGAAAGACTTCCCCGCGCGCCCCCGCCTCCCCCGAAAGAATCGACGGCAGGAAGGACGCGCCGTGGAAGCCCTTTTTTGGGGGTTCCACCCCGGCATAGTCGAGAATGGTGGGCGTGATGTCGGCCCAGGTGACCAGCCCGTCGCAGACAACACCCCGCGCGGTGGCGTCCGGATGGCGGACCACGCAGGGAAGGTTCACGCCGGGCTCGTAAAGATCCGTCTTCGCGCCGGGGAAGGGAGCCCCGTTGTCGGAGACATAGATAATCATCGTGTCCTCCCAGCGGCCCGTTTCCTTCAGCAGTTCAATCAGCCGGAGCAGCCCGGAGTCGCAGCGCTCGATGGATCCGTAATAGGCGGCCAGTTCCGCCCGGCATTCGGGCGTGTCCGGAAGATACTCCGGCACCCGCACCGCCGCCGGATCCACCGGTGCGGAGCCTTCCCTTTTGAAGGGACGGTGCGGCTCCGTGGGGCAGAAGTACAGGAAAAAGGGCGTGTCACTTTTCTCCTCAAAGATTCCGCGGCATGACTCGGCCATTTCGCTGGGGGCGCCATGGCCGATGGTGCGCTGGAAGTGAAAGGAGGGCTCGGGTCCGACGTGGAATTTGCCGGCGATGGCGGTTCGGTAGCCCGCATCCCCCAGCAGCACCGGAAGACCCCGCACATTGTCAAAGCACTGGAAATGGTGGTCCGCATGCTGCAACCCGTACTGCCCCGTGGCGTGGTTGTGCAGGCCGGTGAGGATCACGGAACGGCTGGGGCTGCAACTCGGCGTGGTGCAGAAGGCCCGGGAGAAACGCACACCCCCGGCCGCCAGCATGTCCAGGCCCGGTGTGCGCACCACCGTGTTGCCGAAGCATCCCGCATCGTTCCGGCCCTGGTCGTCCGAGACATACAGGATAACGTTGCCCCCGAGCCGCAGCCCTTCCTGAGCCTGCGCCCCCCGCGCCGTCCGCGCCGCCGCAAGCGCCGCCGCGCCCGCGCCCATGGTCCTCATGAAACCCCGTCTGTTCATCCGCTGCTCCTTTCAATACCGGCAAAAACCTTTTCCCTCACCGCCACAACGCAAAATACCAGAGGAAGGCGGGGCGGCGGCGCGCCATGCCGCTCCACCCCGCCAGAAATGTGTGGCGCATGGTGTAATAACGCACCCGGTCACCGTCCGGGGGCGTTTCGCCGTCCACCGTGTATTCCACCCGAAACAGGGGGGTGCCCAGAAAGCCGCCGCGCATTTCCAGCGACTCGATTTCCACCCGTGTGTCCCCTGCTATTTTCTCCGCCGCCTCGCGCATTTCCTCCCTGGAAAGGCTTCCGTCGCGCACCTTGTCCATGAGGGGCATGTTTGCCCGCGCGTATTCCGCCATGATTTGCAGGCGCAGGGAATTTGCCGCCTCATCCAGGGTGGCGGTCATTTGGCCGTGCCGGTGCCAGCCATACCCGGCCAGAACGGCGGTGATGGCCAGCAAAAGCGCCACCGCCCTCCAACCCGTCACCCTGATGGTGACCGGGGCGGCCTCTTCATTTGCGCAATGCCTCATCTTTCTTGTCCCCGCCATGCCGCGCCTACTTTTCCGGGGGAGAATAATGGAACGACTCGCCCCAGGCCATGACCACAACAGGATAATCCGAACGGAGCAGTTCGGGGTAGGTGAGGCCCAGGTATTCCGAATCACCCCAATAGGGAACGCGGTCGTCAAGGGGGTGGCCCAGCTCGTTCTCATGACCCGGCAGCACCAGGCGCGGATTGAAGCCCCTGACAATCCGGTGAATCTCGTTGGTCCAGCAGGCGGGCATAAGCACATCCACCTTGTGGTGCCTTGCCGCCTCATCAATCCAGGCGTAGTCCTCCATGAAGTCGCCCTCGTTGATCTGGTCGCCCATGTGGCAGAAGGACATGCCCTCCGGCGTGAACACCAGCGAAACATTGTTTTCGGTGGGCTTCATCTGGTGGCCCGGCCACACCACGACACGGAGATCAACTGCGCCGCCGCGCACGGAAAGAGACTGGAGCGTGCGGGCCTCCCGTTTCATCCGGAGCACACGCGCCCCGATGGGCGACTCCTCCCACAACCCCGGCGGCGCAGCCACCGGCTTCCCCCGGTCCAAAAAGGCCTGCGCGGTGCGCATGTCCGCGTGATCATCATGGCGGTGGCTGATGAACAGCGCATCGCACTGATCCGCGAACCGGTCCATGACCGCGTCGGGAAGGGCAAAGTCCGCCTCCTTAGCGGAATTGCCCCTGACCAGATCAAAGGCGAGGGTCACGGAGGCGGTGCGCACGATGAAACCCATGTTGTAGAGTTTCCAGATCACCGCACCCTTTTCCACGCGGGTGTTCTCCAGCGCCGCCAGGGCTTTTTCCGCCCGGCCGTGGAAAAACTCCCGCACCGGCGCGCGACGCGCGGCGTGCTTGTCATGAAGCACGGCGTCAATCAGCAGCAGGGCCGTGCGCCGCTCGCGCGGCTCCGGGTGTTGCGGCGGGCAGCGGTCAAGCGCGGCTGCGGCCTCGCCCAGCAGGGCCTGCGCCTGGCGGTTCAGATAGGCGTTTTCCTGCGCGTTGAGCACCGGGTCTTCCGGTTCGGAAAAAACCGGCGCCGCGTGCGACATGACCAGCACGAGCACTCCCGCCGCCATCCACGCTCTTTTCATGGGATCACCTCACCTTGACAAATTTCACCGCATCGGCGACGACATTGCCCGCGCTCCGGTTGTTCGTGGAGACGAATCCGTCCCGTCCCGCGTCAAAGGCAAACTCCCCGAGAAGTTTCCATGCGCCAGCCCCCTCGCGCAGATTCACGGCGCGGGAGGCCTCGCCGTCCCGGTGCCTTACCGTGTAAGGGGCGTCTGTGGCGTGATCATTAAACGGATCGTCGCCGTGCCACACATACACCGCATAAACCCCCGCCTCCCTGAGATCGGGCCGCCACCGGGCGACGGCCTCCCCCCCGCCCTGTTTGGCCCAGTGCAGCACCCCGGCGTAATTCTGTCCGGCCTTGCCGATCATCCATTCCCCCTCCGTCTCAAAAGCGCCGCCGGTCATGGCGTCGTCAATGATCACCGCGCCGGACTCCCCCTTCGGGGCCTGCTCCAGATTGAATCCCGCCTGGAGTTTTTCGCCGACATGGTTCTCGATGCGCGCCGCCCCGCTGAAGGTGTTGCCCAGCACAATGCCCCCGGCGGCACTTTCCTCCGCCAGCACATGGGTGCGCCCCGCGTCCATGAACAGGCAGTTGGACACGGATAAGGTGCCCCCGGCGGCGCGGATGCCGACGGGGGCGTTGTTCAGCGGATCGAGTGTGACGAAATGGCAGTTCTCAAAGGACACGTGGCCCGTTCCCTCAATATCCGCGTGCACCGGCCGGATGAAGGGCTTCTCCCGCGTCGCGCCGAAAAATCCGCATCCGGTGAAACGCACCGGTCCGCCGTTGCTTTTCCGGACGGTGACCCTCCCGAAAAGCTGGCTGTTCATGAAGGAGACGCCCGCGTGGCCCATGCAGTCGTCCACCAGCACGGCCTCGGGTCCGATGTCGGAGCCGCTCTGGGTGAGCAGCACGTTGGGCGTCCCCGCCTCCGTTTTGACGAAGTGAAAGCCCACCTTGTAGAAGATGGCGAAACAGTTGGTCACATACTCCCAGTCGGTGCGCCCGAAGATGAAGGCCTCGGCGTTTTCCGTCACAAACCTGCCGATGGGGTCGTCCTCGCCGGTGTAGCCCCAGAATGGCCAGAGATGGACGTTGTGAATCCGTCCAATGTCATAGCACTTGTCCACATAAATCCCCCGGTAAAGGGGATGGGCGTAGAGGTTTTCGATGAAGTGCCGTCCCGCGGGATGGGTGCCGAAATCCACCGCCTGATAGGGGTTGACCATGAGCACATCGCGGATGGTGCACTGGTCCGCGCCGCCCTCGGTGGAGGCGATGGTCCACGGGTAGGGTTTGGGCGGGTTCTCCCGCACCTGCTCCGGATAAAAGATGGTGATTCCCTTGACGGCGCAGTTGTTGTGCAGCGCGATGAAGGGCGGCCCCTCCGCGCTGCCGCCGCCCGCCGTGGTGAGCAGCACCGACCCCGGCAGCGGCTCCTTTTCCCTGCCGGGGCTCCAGAACTTCGCCGCGTCGGGCACCAGTTCCCACACCCCCTGAAGGGTCACATTGGGCAGAAAACGCAGGTTTCCCTTGATGAGATAGTTCCCCCTGGGCACAAACACCGTGCCGCCGCCGGGGTTCTGGCCCGCCGCATGCAGGGCGTCCTGAAAAGCCCTGGTGTTGTCCGTCACGCCATCGCCCTTGGCGCTGTGCGGCGGCTGGGTGATGTCAATCCAGCCGGGACCGGGGGCGGGATCCGACAATGCGGGCAAAGCGGCGCACAGCACCGCAAGACAGGTCCAAAACCCTGAAAAAGAAGAAAGGCGCATGGGCTAAGCTCCCTGCGGCGTGGCTGTCAACGCCGCAACCGTGGCCAGTATAACCGAGACCGGACCGTCCGTAAAGGCACGGCCGGCTTGCATGGAACAACCGCCGTCCTTAGACTGTTGACGTGAAACGCGGCCTTGGGAAGAACGGAACCGTCCATGCTTCAGGCTGAACAACTCACCAAAATATTCCGCGCCCCAAGAGGCGGCCGGGTGGAGGCCGTGCGCGGGGCCAGCCTCACCGTCGCGCCGGGCGAGGTGTTCGGCCTGCTGGGCCCCAACGGCGCGGGCAAAACCACCCTGCTGCGCATGCTGGCCACCATAATCACGCCCACCTCGGGCCGCTGCCTGGTGAACGGCATAGACACGCAGGACGCGCCGGACCGCATCCGGGGGCTGATCGGTTTCCTGTCGGGCAACACGAAACTCTACGGGCGGCTTACGGGCAGGGAGGTGCTCGCCTATTTCGGCAGCCTGCACGGCATGGAAAAGGCGGACGCCGCACGGAGAACGGACGAAATTTGCGGCATCCTTGACATGTCCGGATTTATTGGCCGGCGCTGCGACACCCTTTCGACCGGCCAGACGCAGAAGGTGTCCATCGCGCGGGTGATGCTGCACGATCCGCCCCTGCTCATCCTGGACGAGCCCACGCTGGGGCTGGACATCATGACCAGCGAGGCCATCCTTTCCTTCATCCGGGACGCGCGCGGACGGGGCCGCGCAATCCTCTTCTCCACCCACCAGATGACCGAGGCGGAGACCCTCTGCGACCGCGTGGGCATGATCCACAAGGGGGTGCTCTTCGCCACGGGCGCCAAGGCGGCGCTGAACGAAAGCGCCGGAACGGACAACCTGCGCGACGCCTTCCTGGCAATGGTGCGCCGCAGGGAGGCGGACGGCGCATGAGGACGAAACTGCTGGCCGCCATCGTGCGGAAGGAACTGCTGGACACGCGCCGGGACCGGCGCACCCTCCTCATGATGGTGGCCCTGCCGGTGCTGCTCTATCCCGCCACGCTCCTTCTCGCCACACAGGCGGCGCTGGTGAGGCAGCAGCAGCTTGAGGACACCGTGGCCCGCGTGGCGGTGGTGGCCGCGGACCCCTCCGACGAGCCGGTGGTCAGGTCGTGGCTGGCCCCCTCGGGGGATCTGGAGCTCGCGGAACCGGATGATCCGGAGCAGGCCCTTGAACGCGGCGACATTGACGTGATTGTGGTGGTGCGCGCGCCGCTGCTCGACACCTTCGACGCGGGGCTCACCCTGCCCGTGGACCTCCTGTACGACCTGACCGAAACCAAGTCCGCGGAGGCGGTGGACCGGGTGGACGACCTGCTGGACACGGTGTATGCCGAGGCGCAGGAGCGGCGGCTGGAAAACGCCGTCATCCCCCCCGGTTTCATCCACCCGCTGGAGACGGACCGGGTCAGCACCGCCTCCACGGAAAAACAGGCGGGCTCCCTGCTTGGCCTGCTCCTGCCGGGGCTGATGATCATGGTGATGGCCCTCGGCGCCTTTTATCCGGCGGTGGACCTGACGGCGGGCGAAAAGGAGCGGGGCACCTTTGAGACGCTCCTGTCCACGCCGGTGTCAAAACTGGAAATCGTGACGGGCAAGTTCCTGACGGTGTTCCTGCTGGCAATGATCACGGTGGCCCTCAATCTGGCCAGCATGTCCGCGAGCATGTGGGTGCTGTTTTACCAGATTTCGGGCATGACGGGGTTCGAACTGAGCTTCACCCTGCTCAACCCGTGGCGGGTGCTGCTGGTGCTGCTGGCGGCGCTGGTGCCGCTGGCCCTGCTGCTCTCGGCGGTCATGATGTCGGTGGCGGTGTTCGCGCGCAGTTTCAAGGAGGCGCAGAACTACCTCACCCCCGTGCTGCTGCTCGTGATGCTGCCCGCCATGCTCGCGGCCGCGCCCGGCGTGGAACTGAGCCGCGCCACCCAGTTTGTGCCGGTGGTGAACTCGGTGCTGCTCATCAAGGGGGCGATGACCGGAAAGATCGGGCTGGACGCGGTGTTCGCCGTCTTTGTGAGCACCTGCGCCTTTGCCGCAATGGCCCTGAGCCTCGCGGCCTGGCTGTTCCAGCGCGAGGAGGTGGTGCTGGCAGAAGAGTCCGGGTTCCCCCTCTCCCTGCGGCGCGGTGACTACACGCCCTCCCCCCACCCGCCCCTGGAGCTCGCCCTGCCCCTTTACGGGGTTGTCATGCTGCTCATCTTCTACCTGGGCGCCTATGCCCAGTTCCGCGCGCCCATGCCCGGGCTGGTGTTCACCGAATGGGTGCTGATACTGTTGCCGGTGCTCCTTTCCCTCTGGTACGCCCGCATCAACATCCGTGAATCCCTGCGGCTACGCGCCGCCGGACCGGTCCAGTTGCTGGCCGCCGCGTTGACGGCCCTTGCGGTCCTGGTCCTTGTGATGGCCTTCAACACGGTGCACGAAAGGATTCTGCCCGTGCCGGAAAGCATGCGGGAGCAGTTTTCCGCGTTTCTTGCGCCCTCCGGCGAACGGCCCGGCTTGTGGCTGCTGTTTTTTGCCATGGCCGTCTCCCCGGCGGTCTGCGAGGAGGCCCTTTTCCGGGGGGTGATTCTTTCTGCGCTGCGGCGGCGGCTCGGCCCCGTTGCGACCATCGTGGTGGTGTCGGTGCTTTTTGGGGTGTTCCACCTCAGCATTTACCGTTTTGTGCCCACGGCGCTCATCAGCCTCCCCATCACCTATGTCGCCCTGCGGACGGGTTCCATTTTCCCCGGCATGGTCATGCACGGGCTGAACAACGCCTTTGCGCTGCTCCTCGGAACCGGCCTGCTGCCCGACATGGTGACGCGCCTATTTTTAACCCCGGATGGAAACACGGCACGTCAGTCCCCCGCGCTGGTTGGTTCGGCGGTGCTGGCCCTTCTGTGCGGAATTATCCTGCTGGAGTGGTCGTCGCGGGGGAGGCGGGTTCCAGAACCCTGATTTCAAACAGTTTGGGCCACAATTTGCCGGTGACAAAAAGGCGCTTTGCGTCCGCATCATAGGCGATGCCGTTGAGCACGTCCGGGTCACCGTCCTTCATGTCCTCCCGGTCCTGCAACCCGGACAGGTCAATCCACGCCTCCACCCGGCCGGATTCCGGCTCGATGACAGCCACCCGGTCCTGCTGCCAGATGTTCGCGTACAGGCGCCCCTCCACCATTTCCAGCTCGTTTAGCCGGGAAACCGGCCGGCCGCCGTCGCGCACCTCCACCAGTTTTTCCACATTGAAGGTGGCCGGATCCAAAATGCGAAGCTTCGAGGTGCCGTCGCTCATGATAAGATGGCCGCCGTTACGGGTCAGACCCCAGCCCTCCCCCAGATAGCTGAAGGTTTTCTTCACCTCGAAGGTGGCCGGATCATGGGCAAAGGCCGTGTTGGACTGCCATGTAAGCTGGATTAACTGTCCGTCAGACAGGGCAAGCCCCTCGGCGAAATGGTGGGGCTCCAGCATTTTCATCCTCAGCACCCGTCCGCTTTCCGGGTCCACCTCGCGCAGGGATGATCTTCCCTTCAGGCCGGTGCTTTCATAGAAGCGCCCATCGTGCCACAGGATACCCTGGGTGAACGCCTCCGGATCATGCGGGAAAACGCGAACCACCTCATGGCCAAGCACCGGCGCGTCGCCGCCGGGAGCAATGCCGCACTCGGGGGAACAGGAAGGCAGCACCGGCACCACAGCCGCGGCCAGAAGCGCGGCCATCCCCGCGGCGCGCCACCTGAAAAGACCGGTCATAAAGCCGGCGCCCATGGGTGGTCAGGCGCTGGCCGAGCCGGTTTTTTTGCCGCCCTCGGCCTCCTCGCGGGCGCGCACCTCGTGCTCGTAAACCAGCAGGGGCTCCTCGTCCTTGAGGATGACGCCGGGCGTGATGATGCACTCGCGCACATCGGTCCGCGAGGGAATCTCGTACATGAGGTTGAGCATGACCGTTTCCAGTATGCCCCGCAGCCCGCGCGCGCCGGTGTCGTACTCGATGGCCCGGTCGGCGATGGCCGCTATGGCGTCCTCCTGGAAGGCGAGCTTGACCCGCTCCATCTGGAACAGTTTTTCGTACTGCTTGGTGAGCGCGTTTTTCGGTTCCACCAGGATGCGGATGAGGTCCGCACGGTCCAGGTCGTTCAGCGTGGCCACCACGGGAAGGCGTCCCACGAATTCGGGGATGAGCCCGTACTTGATCAAATCCTCGGGCTTGACCTTCGCCAGCAGCTCGCCGAGGCGCTGCGTGGATTTCGCCTTGTTTTCGGCGTTGAATCCGATGGTGTTCGCGCCCACGCGCTTGCGGATGATCTGCTCCAGCCCGTTGAACGCGCCGCCGCACAGGAAGAGCATGTTGCGCGTGTCCACCTGGATGCACTCCTGCTGGGGGTGCTTCCGGCCGCCCTGGGGCGGCACGCTGGCCGTTGTGCCCTCAAGAATTTTCAGCAGGGCCTGCTGCACGCCCTCGCCCGACACGTCCCGGGTGATGGAGGGACTGTCGCTCTTGCGGGCGATCTTGTCAATTTCGTCAATGTAGACGATGCCCATCTCAGCGCGGGACACGTCAAATTCCGCCGCCTGCAGGAGCTTGAGCACCACGTTTTCCACGTCATCGCCCACATATCCCGCCTCGGTGAGGGTGGTGGCGTCCACAATCGCAAAGGGAACATCCAGCATGCGGGCAAGGCTCTCCGCAAGCAGCGTCTTGCCGCAGCCGGAGGGGCCGATCAGAAGCACATTGGACTTCTGGATTTCCACGCCGTCTATCTCGGCGCCGGTGGCGATGCGCTTGTAGTGGTTGTGGACGGCCACCGCCAGCACGCGTTTGGCATGGAACTGCCCCACCACGTACTGGTCCAGGAAATCCTTGATTTCCTTGGGCGTGGGCACGTGCATGGACTTGGAGCCTTTTTTGCGGGCGCGGTCCTCCGCCACAATCTCATTGCAGAGCCGGACGCACTCGTCACAAATGTTCACATCCGGTCCGGCAATGAGTTTGCTGACCTCATCGTGCCGTTTGCCGCAAAAAGAACAGGTGGGCACATCGTTTCGCATGCGCTGAGGAGCCATGTTCAACCTCCATCGCTAATCAGTTACCCGGTCACCAGACATAATGGCTGACAACGGGCCATACTATAACACTTTAACCACAATCTGTCAATAATTATCCGTCCAGCACCACAATATATTGATTAACGCCTTAATTTTGCCCGTTTTTCTGGAAAATGGCAAACCTTTCCTCTGGTATATACAACCGGAGCCAAAACAGTTTCCATTCCTAAAAACAGGAAAACAAAAAACCAGCCCGAAACAAAGGTCCGAACTGGCTTTAAGTTGTTTATCAGAAACTATTTGCCGCTTTCCGGCATGCGCTCAAGCACATTGTCAATGAGGCCGTATTCCTTGGCCTCCAAAGCGCCCATGAAGAAATCGCGGTCGCTGTCGCGGCGGATGTTCTCGACGGGCTGGCCGGTGTGCTTGACCAGAATCTCGTCTATCATTTCAGCGAGACGCACCATTTCCCGGGCCTGAATTTCAATGTCGGCGGCCTGTCCCCGAACCCCGCCCATGACCTGGTGGAGCAGGAACCTTGAATATGGAAGCGCGTACCGCTTCCCCTTTGCGCCGGCCGCCATGAGCACCGCCCCCATGCTGGCCGCCTGTCCGAGACAGATGGTGGTGATGTCGGGGCGGATGAACTGCATGGTGTCATAGATGGCCAGCCCGGCGGTCACGCTGCCGCCGGGGGAATTGATGTAAATGTTAATGTCCTTTTCGGGATCCTCGGCCTCAAGGAACAGCAACTGGGCAATGATGTAGTTTGCGACATAATCATCAATGGGCATGCCCAGGAAGATGATCCGGTCCTCCAGCAGGCGGGAATATATGTCATAGGCCCGCTCGCCCCGGCTGGTCTGCTGGTAGATGGTGACCATGCGCGGATCAATGGGGGGCACGTCGGCCGGACCGGCCGCGCCCACACCCGCCTTGAGCATGTCGCTGACTGGATTACGCATCCGCTTCCTTTTCCTTTGCCTCTTCCTCGTCCTTCAGTTCCTTTTCCACGATCTTCGCGTTTTCAAGCAGCAGATCGGTGACCTTGGACATGAGGATGTTCATTTCGGTGCGGTTGCGGCGCTCGCTTTCCACCAGCCACCGCTTCGCCACCTCGCTGTCGACGCCGACGCGGGCGGAGAGGGCCGAAGCCTCCTTTTCCAGATCCGCCTCGGTGATTTCCATGCCTTCCGCCTCGGCGATTTCCTGGACGGCGACCCATTCCTTGATTTCCCCCAGGGCGGTCTCGCGCGCCTCGGCGCGGGCCTTTGCCTCCTCCTCCGGATTTTCGAGCACCTCCTTGAAGTCGCGGCGGCGTTCCATCATGCCGGAGAACACGTCCTCGGTCATGCTGGCGATGAGCGAAGCGGGAATCTCAAACGAGCTGGCGGCGATGACCGCGCCAATGGCGTTGCGGCGGGCGATGCTGTCGGAGTGCTCGGAAGTGTCCTTCTTCAGCTCCTCGGCCACCTTGGCGCGCATGTCCTCGACGGACTCAAACCCTGCGCTCTTCGCGAACTCCTCGTTCATCTCCGGCATCTTGCGGCGCTTGACCTCGTTGACCTTGATGGAGAACCGGGCCACCTTGCCCGCCATGGCGGCGTTGCGCCAGTCTTCGGGGAAGGTCACATCGGCCTCCACGGTCTCGCCGGCCTTGCGGCCCGCCAGCGCGGCCTCAAACTCGCTGAGGAAACGGCCCGACCCCATGATGTAGGGGTAGTTTTCGGCGGAATTGCCGTCGAAGGGCTCGCCGTCAATCTTGCCCTCGAAATCAATGAGGGCCTGATCGCCGTCGGCGGCGCCGTCCTCGACGGTTTCAAACATGGCCTGGCGCTCGCGCATGCCGTCGAGCACGCGGGTGATGTCCTCGTCCTTGATGCTGACGAAGGGCCTCTCAACCTCGATGCCGCGGTACTGGCCGAGCTCGCAGCGGGGGGCCACCTCAAATTCAAGGGTGAATTCGAGCGCCTGGCCGTCCTCAAGGTTCTCCACCTTCTCCTCGAGCTCCGGCACCTGCGGCGTGTTCAGAGGGCGCAGTTCCTTGTCGCGCACCAGTTTGCGGAAGGATTCCTCCACCAGCTTCGCGAATGCGTCCACCCGGACGGCCTTGCCGAACTTGTTCTGCACGAGCTTGATGGGGGCCTTGCCCCGGCGGAAGCCCGGAATGACCGCATCGTCCTTGAGCTCCTTGAAAAGCTCCTCGGACTGCTTGGTGAAATTGACCGCAGGCACGGAAACCTTCACCTCGTAGGCGCATTCGCCCTTGTAATTCACATCGAAAACCGGGTCTTCCTCGAAGACAAAGGGTTCCTCGCCGTGGCCGTGGCCGTGGCCGTGGCCGTGATCATGGTCATGATCGTGATCGTGATCATGGTGGTGTCCATGATCGTGGTCATGGTCGTGCGTGTGCCCCTCGTCCTGGGCGGCGTCAGCCGCGGATTCATTGGCAACTTCGGGGTTCTCGGTGTTTTCTTTGTTTTCCATGTCGCTCATTGTCTTGGAATCGCTCCAGGTTGTTCTTCCGCGCTTAACATTGTGGTGGGCGAGGCGGGGGTCGAACCCGCACACCTTGCGGTACTGGATCCTAAGTCCAGCGCGTCTGCCAGTTCCGCCACTCGCCCCTGGCCCACCGCTTCCATGTCACTTACTCTCTCCCGGACCGCGCAGGGGCCGGGAAAAACAGCAAAGCAGGCCTATTCCATCACAAAAGGTGGAACAAAAGACACTGCCGCCGAAATAGGGGGAAAGTATACCCATTTGTCATGGCGGTAGTCAATTGCGGCGCGGTCTTTGGAAAGATAAAACCTTTGCGTGGAACGATCTAGTTCAGCGCCCCCGTCACCCGGAGCCGGGAAATGTCCACCTGTTTGGCGGCAAGTTCCGCAAGAATGCGGTTGTACAGGTCCGTGTCCATGGAGGGGGTGCGGCTCAGGATGAACAGGGTCATCTGCTTCTTGTCCGTCACGGCGGCATACTGGTAATTTTCCGTGTCAAGGGCAACTATCCAGTAACTCCCCTCAAAAATACTGGCAAAAAACGGGTCAAACCGTACGGCCAGTTTGGAGTTCGTCGCCGTGTCCACCACGCGGGCCTTGCCGGTAATGCTGTCTTCGGGACCGTCCAGGGAGCCTTTGAATCCCCGGTTCAGCACACCGACGCGTCCGTCCTCACGCAGGGTGTATTCCGCCGTAACCCCCACCAAATCCCTGTTGAAAAAGACAGGATTGCTGGCGATTTCGTGCCAGAGCCCCGCGTAGCGCTCCAGTTCCACGAAAGGCACCGTTTCCGGCGGCGGGCCGTAGGATTTGCACCCCCCAAGGGAGACAACCGAAACAAGCAACAGGGCAACCGGAAGCAGCCCTGGCATCCAAAAATTCTTTTTCATTTTATTCTCTCCACACCGTTTGGTTTGCGTTCACACATGCTATGTTCAACCCACGGCGTGAAAAGGCTATTCCGCACCCGGTCCGCGCGGTTTTTCAACCGACTATTTGTCCTTTTTTACAGGCCTGTAGATGTGGGTGCTTTGGCCGAAAAGGGCGGCGGCGGATTCCATCACCGTTTCACTGAGCGTGGGGTGGGGATGGATGGTCATGTCCAAATCACCGGCCAGCGCGCCCATTTCAATGGCCAGCGCGCCCTCAGCGATGAGCTCGCCGGCGCCCGCGCCGGCGATGCCCATGCCAAGAACCTGGTTGGTGTCCGGGTCGCAAATCAATTTGGTGAGCCCCTCGGAGCGGCTCAGGGTGCTCGCCCGGCCAGAGGCGGCCCAGGGAAAACGGGTCACCTTGATGGCAATGCCGTCACGCGCCGCCTGGGTTTCGGTGACGCCGCACCAGGCGATTTCCGGGTCGGTGAAAACAACGGCCGGAATGGCCGTGTGCTCAAAGGCGCTCGACTTTCCGGCGATCACCTCTGCCGCAATCCGGCCCTCCGCCGAGGCCTTGTGGGCCAGCATGGGCTCGCCCGCCACGTCGCCGATGGCGAAAATATTCGGCTCGGCGGTGCGCTGCTGCGCGTCCACCTTGATGAAACCGCGCTTGTCCGTTTCAATCCTGGTGGACACAAGGTTGAGCCCGTGGGAATTGGGCTTGCGCCCCACACACACCAGCACCTTGTCGAAAAGACGCTCCGGCTTCTGCACGTTCGGCCCGTCAAAACGGATTTTCATGCCGTTTTTTTGCTCTTTCATGTCCACGACCCTGGTGCCAAGCAGAATCTCGTGCATCAGCCCGCCAAGACGGTCATGCAACGGTTTCACCAGATCGCGGTCGGCCCCCGCCAGCAGTCCGTCGGTCATTTCCACCACGGTCACCCTCGAACCCAGCGAGGCGTACACAGAACCCAGCTCAAGACCGATGTAACCGCCGCCGATGACCAGCAGCGTCTCCGGTATGTCCTCCAGCAGCAGCGCGTCCGTGGAATTCATCAGCCGGGGCGAGTCAATCAGCGGACCGAAGAGGGCCGGCCGTGAGCCGGAGGCGATGATTACATGCTCCGTCTGCATGACCTCCTCGGAACCGTCCTGGTGGAAAACGGAAAGGGTGTGCGCGTCAATGAAACTGGCGCGGGCCTGCAGATAATTGATTTTTCTGGCCCTGCTGAGCTGGCCCAGGCCCCCCGTCATTTGGGAGACCACGGAGCGCGTTTTCTCCCGCACCCTGTCCAGATCCATCACAGGTTCCTGAAAGGTCAACCCCCAGTCCTTCGCCTCCCGCGCATCATTGACCAGTTTTGCCACATGCAGCAGCGCCTTGGAGGGAATGCACCCGCGGTAAAGGCAGGTTCCGCCGGGATTGGACTCCACATCGATCAGGCACACTTCCAGGCCAAGATCCGCCGCCCGAAACGCGGCCGTGTAACCACCCGGCCCCCCGCCGATCACGGTGACTTGGGATTTGCGAAGTTCAGACATAATTACTCGATGGCTCCATGTGTTTAATCACGGGAAAGCATAAAAACGACCCGTTAATTGCGCAAAAAACAAGAATTTCAGGCATAACCATACAAACCGAATTGTGTCAAAATTTGTTGTCCAAGGTCAATAAAATGAACAAAAATAACCGCCCACGGGATTCCTCACAATCCAAGTTAATACACAATCCCTTTAATATCAATAACTTAAGATTTCTGGCATAAAAGATGCAAATAAAAACGTGTTCTAGGGTGCTGTTTTTTCTGGGTTGGGTGTGTGTCCGAACTTTGAGGCAAAAGGGTGTGTGAATGACCAAGAAGAGTGGGTTCACCCTGATTGAGTTGATGATCGTGATAGCCATCATCGCGATTATCGCCGCAATCGCCATCCCAAATCTGTTGCGTTCCCGAATTCAGGCAAATGAGGCCGGGGCGTTGCAAAACCTGAGGGCCTGTGTTTCGGCTGAGGCGGCCTACCACGCCCAAAACAACCATTACACGGCAACCCTGTCTGATTTGACAGACGCCACCCCCCCGTTTTTAAACGGGGACTGGACTGTGGCAAAAAACGGCTACACCTATGAATTTGGCGGGGTTGAGAGCAATTACACCATCAACGCAAACCCCACCACATTTTGGACAACGGGAACGAAGGGGTTTTACTGCGACGCCAGCGGCATCATCCGATACGAACTCGGCGCGCCCGCGACGGTGGACAGCACCCCCATTCCCGACATTTAAGCGTGGCTTCCGCCAAGGCGGTCCGGTTTGCTCCGGACCGCCTTTCTTATTTCAGCAAGGCCAGAAATGCGTCAAAGTCATACCCCGCGTCTTCGGCGGTTTCCAGCAGGATTGAGGCGTCGTCACGCATGCCGTCCGCACCAACGCCTGACACGCCGCCGGACGCCGCCTGCGCCGCCACATGTCCGACCGCGATGCCGGAAAGCAGCAACTCCAACCGCTCCCTGTTGAACCAGCGGCGGTTCGCAAAGGTGTGCACCAGAAGAAACGCCCGCACATCCGCGTCCCCAAAAAGGGCGTGGACCGCCGGACCCCACACGCCCGTGTTCAGGGCGCGCAGGTGGCGGGCATGGGCGAGGACAATGCGCGCGAGCTGGGCATCCATCAGGGCGCGCCCCCGGCCGCCGTCCCCCTCCTCAAAGACACGGGCAAGCTGCCGCACAAGAAACCACTCGCGCATCCACGCCGCGGATGCGGCCTCCGCGTCAAATCCGCCCGTTGTTCTGACACCGGCAGGGACCAGCCCCCCATCTTCGCCCCCGTCACACTCCACGGGTGGAACAGCCCGTTTATACTCCGGGGGGGCCGCCATCAATCCCAGGGGGCGCAGCATGGCTGCGGCAAAGAGCGTCCGCCACACGCCGGTCTCCCCCCCCCCGCCAACACCCAGCGCGGCCGACAACCAGTCCTTTGTGCCGGGATCCGCGTCAAGCGCGGTGATGGTGTCCGGCAACCCCCGCACCGCCTTCAGTTCGAGCAACGCCTGCTCCAAAACCGATGCCACGGGATATTCCCCCCCGATGCGCATCCGCACCGCCTCCAAAAACTTCCCCATGCCGCCGCGCAGAAGCGCCCAGTTTTTCACCGGGTATTTTTCCGCGTGCAACAAGCTGAACGCCGCGGAAGAGATCAGTTCCCTGAAAGGATCCAGCAGGGGCGCCAGATGCATCTCTAGGTAGGCTTCCTCAACGCTAGGCACCCCCCGGCCCGCCAGCATCCCGTGAAGGCGTCCCCATGACGCGTCGGTGTCCTCCACCTGCCGCCATTCCACCAGGGCAAGATATTCATACCCCCGCAGCTCCACATGAAAACCATACTCCGCCAGCGAGGCGGAATGGTGGAGATGCTCAAGGTCCGTCCGGCAGTCCCTGAAAATCACATACCACCGGCTGCCGGTGTTGAGCCCGAGCGCGTCGGCCAGTCGGACACGGTGGAGCCGCTTCTCCTCGGCGCTTCCGAGGTTTATGGCGGTGGAGGTGTGCAGCACACCCCGTGTCATCGTGTGGACATTGTTGTAAACAATGAGCGCCCGGTCGTTTCCGTCACGGTTGGAATAGGCGAACACATTCTCGTCCACCCAGCCGTCCGGCGTGACGAAGTCATAAAAGGCGAAATTCCGCGCGCCGCTGAAAATGTGGCGCAACCGGGTCAGCGGAAAGATCTCCCGCTCATGGCGGCGCACAAGATCATAATCGGGCGATTCGTCATAATAGGCGCGGCGGTATTCCATGCCGTATTTTTCGGTGAGCCCCTCAATCTGGCCGTGTCCGAACATGGGCAGGCCGGGCATGGTGGAGAGCAGCACGGCCACGCCGAAGTACTTGTCGCCGTTGCCGAACTGGGCGACGGCGGTGTCCTCGTCCGGGTTGTTCATGAAATTCACAAAGCGCTGGAGCACCTCGGGGCTGAATTCGAGGACATTTTTGACCGTCTGCCTGAACTTGACGTTCTCCTCCATCTTCAGCATGTTCATGAAGGCGCTGTTATAAACGCGGTGCATGCCGAGGGTGCGGACAAAGTATCCCTCCATCAGCCAGAACGCCTCGGCCAGCAGCAGGGTGTTGGGCGCTTCGGCGGCCACGCGGTCCACCACCTGCCGCCAGAATTCCTCCGGGAACCACCGGTCAAACTCCTCGCGGGTCATCCCCTGCTCCGCACGCGAGGGAATGGCCCCGCCGTCGCCCGGCTTGGGAAACCACAACCGCTGGTAATGACGCTTGGCCAGGGTCATCGCGGCGTCAAAACGGATGATGGGCGACTTGCGCGCCACGTGCAGGATGGTTTGAATGACCGCCTCGCGGGTTTCCGGGATCATGAAGTTCAACTGGGCGGTGTCGTTCCAGGGCATGCTTGTGCCGTCGTTGCCGTGGTAAATGTACCGGGTGTCACCCGTCCACTGGTCCACCCGCTTGAACACCACTGCGGCGTCGCTGTGGTTCCAGTATCCGTCCTCCAGGTAAATGCCCACGCGGGGGTCGGGCGACAGGTTGGGGCCGGTGAAACGGTAGCCGGGAAAGGGCGGTTCCCGAAGCTGCATGAACCGGTCGGGATGCTCCACCATCCAGCGGGAGAATATGCCCATGTGGTTCGGCACCATGTCGCTGGCAAGGCGGATGCCCCGTTTCCAGGCACGATCGGCCAGATTGTGGTAGGCGGCCTCGCCGCCGAGATCCCCCGCGATGGCGTAGTCATACAACGAATAGGCGGAGGCCTCCGCCTCGGGGTTGCCCATGCGCCGCTTTATGTCGCGGGAGGCGCAGGAGCGCTCCCACAGCCCAATCAGCCAGACGGCGTTGAAACCCCATTGCGCCAGTTGATCCAATTCCACATCGGGTATCTCGTCCAGCCGGGAGATGTTCCGGCCGTGTTTTTTGGAAAGCTGGTACAGCCAGACATACACCGACTTGGCGATGAGCACCACATTGGGCATCCAGTCCTTGTCGGGGGTGAACGCCTCGGGTTCGGCGTAAAAACCGCCGGCCTCGCCGCCGGCGGCGCCAAAGGAAAGGGGTCTGCTTTCCCCGGGGCCGAAGCCCCGCATCGTGGTTTCCTCGCGAATCATTCCCTGCGCCGTGCGCGCCTCGGCCAGCAGTTCCTCGGGCAGAAAAGCCTGCCAGCGCCCCAGCACATATTCAAGCTGCGCCTCGATGGACTCCGGGCAGGCCCGCGCCGGGGCGCGCAGCATGTCCATCAGGGTAAGTCCGGTGCCCGGATGGGGCGGTTGTGACGCAAACCATGCCTCAAGACGGCCGATGTACCACTCAAGGGGGGCGTTTTTCTTCAGTTCCGCCGTGTCATGCACCTCCCGGTAGGCGGCAAGGGCGGGATTCTCCGTGGTCACCTGGAGCAGCATGGACTCAAGCACCGCTGTTTCCCGGTTCGGAACATCCTGGACGGTCCCCGCCAGATATTGCTCCACGTCCAGTTCCCCGCGCAGCACGGAAAGCGGGGAAAAAAGGGCCGCAAACGCGCTTATGGCGCGGTCTGCCGGTTCTTTGTCCAGGCGCGACAGCGCCTTTGCCACAACCCCCGGATTGACCCCGAGGCAGTAATGCTCCGCCACATAACGGAGGGCCTCGGTGAGAAGCCCCATGGCGAGAATTTCACCCGCCCGCGCGGGAAGGGTGCCGGGGATGGAAAAATCCCTGCCCATGTTCAGCCGCGCCGCGAGTATTCGGGCCGCGCGGGCGCGCATGACACCGGAGTTGGGTTCCTGCGCACGCGCCGCCTCGGACAGGCCGAAACGACGCCAGACGTCCGTGCCGACCAGATAACCACAGGGGGCGAATTCACTCTTGAACCGGTTGTGCGAAAAAGAGTCCATGCAAATTCCTTGCTTTCGCCGCGGTTCCGGGTGCTGAAATGAAAAACTGCCATCCGGCGCGCGGCAAACGGGGGAAACCACCGCAAGAATAGCGCATCCGGGGGGGACAACGCCAAAGCGGCTGATTTGGTAACAGGCGGACCGGGTCTTGTAGTCCCCCACGCCGCCCCGCTGTGGAAAAAGCAAAACCCGCACATTGCGGTTTTCAGTCGTTCCATGCAAAAATGCCCTGTGCCATCCACGGCCGGAAAAGGAGCAACACATGAACCATTCTGACAAGAACCCGCTCCCCGTTGACGGACAGGCGGAAACAGGCGCAGGCTGCGGATGCGGCGGCGGGGGGTGTGGCGGACCGGCGCTGGACCGGCGCGAGTTCATGCGGGTGGCGGGACTGGGCATGCTGGCCACCACCGCACTGGGGCCGGTGACCGCGATGGCGGGCCCCTTTAACGCGTCCGACGCCGCCTCGGGCCATCTCGTTCCGGCGGACAAAAAACTGGATCCGGCCTGGGTGCGCTCACTGTATGAGCGCGGCGCAAAGGAGGTGTTCTCCGGCGCCGATCTGGATGCCATCGGCATGCCCTGCGGCGGCATCGGCAGCGGCCAGATGTACCTCTGCGGCGACGGCACACTGGGATGCTGGCAGATCTTCAACAACGCCGAATCGCTCTGGGTGGATAAAACCAACGCCACCTTCCTTCGACGCAGCCCGGCCAAACCGGTCTTTCAGCGTTTCGCCGCCGTGGCACGGGACAAGGACGGAACACACGCGCGCGCACTGGACGCCGCCGGCTTTCAGGCGGTGGAATTCAAGGGGGAATACCCCATCGCGCAGATTGCCATGGGGGATCCCTCATTTCCGCTCAAGGTGTCACTGGAGGCTTTTTCCCCCTTCATCCCCCTGAACGCGGCGGATTCCGCGCTGCCCGCAACCCTTTTCCACTACACGCTGGAAAACACATCCGGCGCAGCCCTGGAGGCGACCGTGGCGGGGATGCTTGAAAACCCCGTGCTGATGCACCGGGGCTCCTTCTACCAGGGCCGGCGCACGACCCGGATTACGGGCGGCACGACACGGACCCTTGCGGTGCACGGCGCGGAACCGCTGAAAGGCAGTGAGGCCGAGGCCGCCGCGCGGGAACTGCGCGGGGAGATCGTCTTCGCCGATTTTGAGGGCGCGGACTACGGCAACTGGAAGGCGGAGGGGGACGCCTTCGGCACGGCGCCCGCAAAGGGCACCCTGCCCCACCAGCAACCCGTCACCGGCTTCGAGGGCGCGGGACTGGTGAACAGTTTCAACGGCGGCGACGACACGCGGGGACGCCTGGTGTCGCCGGTGTTCACCGTGTCCCGGCGCTTTGTGAACTTCCTGGTCGGCGGCGGCAGCCAGGCGGGCCGAACGGAAATTCAGCTTGTGGTGGACGGCAAGCCCGCGCGCACCGCCGCGGGCCTCAACACAGAGGCGCTTGCATGGCGTCACTGGGACGTCTCTGAATTTGAGGGCCGGGAGGCGCGCATTGTCATTCTGGACGACGCCTCCGGCGGATGGGGCCACATCAACGCGGACCAGATAATATTCGCGGACAAGCCCCACGCGAACGAGGTGCCGCCGATGGAAAATTCCCCGGACTACGGCACCATGTGCCTCGCCCTGTCGGGGCCGGTGATGGGGGACGGGGAAACGGCGGCGTGGCTGGCGGGCCTTCCACTGGCGGAGGAATGCCCGCCGTTGGACAAGCCGGGGGACTACGGCCTGAATGAACGGCGCGCGGCGGTGGTGGCGGCGGCGCCGGTGACATTGCAGCCGGGCGGAAAGCACACTTTTGTCTTCGCCGTGGCATGGCATTTTCCGAACCAGGCGAACGGCCATTACTATGCGGCGCGTTTTCCCGACGCCGCTGCGGCCGCAAATTACCTCTTCGACAACCATGAACGCCTCACGGCGGACACCCGCCTCTGGCGCGACACCTATTACGACTCCACCCTGCCCTACTGGCTGCTGGACCGGCTGCTTTCCACCGTGTCCACCCTGGCCACGGGCACCTGCCAATGGTGGGCCAACGGGCGCTTCTACGCCTACGAGGGCGTGACCTGCTGCCAGGGCACCTGCACCCACGTGTGGAACTATTCCCACACCGAGGCGCGCCTGTTCCCCGAGCTGACCCGCAGGGTGCGGGAGATGCAGGATTTCCGGGACCGCGCCGACGGCGGCGGGTTCCATCCGGACACGGGTTTGGTGGGTTTCCGCAGTGATGACAATTACGCCGCCGACGGCCAGTGCGGCACCATCCTGAAGGCGTACCGGGAGCATCTGATGTCCGCGGACGGCGCGTTTCTCGACCGCAACTGGCCGCGCATCCGCAAGGCGCTGGAATTTTCCATCGGCAAGGATGAGAACGGCGACGGGCTGATTGAAGACCTGCAGCACAACACCTTTGACATCAATTTCTTCGGGGCCAACACCTTTGTGGGCAGCCTGTACCTTGCGGCGCTGCGCGCCGCCGAGGAAATGGCGCTGGAAACGGGCGACAGGGAATTTGCCGCAAAGGTTCGGGGGATTTATGAGAAGGGCCGCGCCAACACGGAAAAACGCCTGTGGAACGGCGAGTACTTCGTGCAGGAGGTGGACCTGAAGAAGCACCCCAAGCACCAGTACGCTGAAGGCTGCCTTTCCGACCAGTTATTTGGCCAGGGATGGGCGCGCCAGCTCGGCCTCGGGCATATTTACGATCCGGAGAAGGTGCTCTCCGCCCTGCGCGCCGTGTGGAAATACAACTGGGCCCCGGACATCGGCCCCTTCAACGACAAATTCCCGCCCTTCCGCTGGTTCATCGCGCCGGGGCAGGCGGGCCTGTTCACCTGCACCTGGCCGCGCAGCGAACACCTTAAGGAGGGCGTGCTCTACCGCGAGGAGGTATGGACCGGCATCGAGTACCAGGTGGCCGGACACATGGCCGCCGAGGGCATGGTTGAGGAGTCCCTGGCCATATGCCGGGCCGTCCATGACCGGTACCATCCGCGGGTGTTCAACCCCTACAACGAAATTGAATGCGGCGACCACTACGCCCGCGCCATGGCGAGCTGGGGGGTGTACCTGTCCCTCGCCGGATTTTATCACCACGGCCCGGCCGGTGTGCTCGGTTTTAACCCGCGCATGACCCCGGAAAACTACAAGGGCCTTTTCACCACCGCCGAAGGATGGCTGGTGTTCGCGCAGCAGCGCGGTGAGAACACGCAGTCAAACCAAATTCGCATAATTTGGGGATCTTTGCGCCTGAAATCGCTTCGCCTCGGCATGCCTGCGGGAAAGACGCCCTCCTCCGTGACGTTGTCCGCCGGGGGACGGAGCGTGGAGGCGGATGTGGAAGTTTCGGAAGGCGCGGCGGTGCTGTCCCTCCCGGCGGAACTGGTGCTTCACCAAGGCGCCGAACTGTCCGTCACCCTGGCCTGCTGAAACACGCCGGGGCCGGTGTGCGGGGCGTTTCAGGCGGCGGTTATTTTTCCGGCACCCGGGGAGGTGACCGCCTCAAAAACGGGCGCCTCGCCGGTCCATCCAAGGTGTTCCCGGTAGTAATGCCTGGTCACCAGGTCCGTGAAGGACGCCACCTGATCCCGCCACACCAGGTTCACCGTGGCGCCGCCGAAGCCCGCGCCGGTGAGGCGCGCGCCCAGCGCGCCCGCCCTGAGCGCCGTGTCCACCAGCAGATCCATCTCCGGAGTGCTGATGCGCAGGTTGTTGCGGCAGCTCAGGTGCGAGTCGTTCATCAGCACGCCAAGGGCGGCGGGGTCATCGGCAATGAGCGCGTCCCGGGCATTTTCGACCCGGCGGAATTCCGAGGTTTGATGCATGAGACGGGGAAGCAGGTCCACCTCCTCCCCGCCCACAGTGGTGCCATCCAGCCACTTTCGGGCGACATCCGCGGGCGCGCAGTCGAGCAGCCGCGCAATCTGCGCCAGGGACATGCGCGCGCGGGGCACGGCCCGTCGGAAAAGGTCCTCCACCTCGCGCGTGGTCATGCAAAGCGGCCCGTACCACAAATCCCCCAGGCGGGCCAGGGGAACCTCCTCGCCGATGTCCCGCCTGAGCTGCACCCGCACAAGTTCGCATGCCAGCGCGCAAAGGCGCGGATTGGTGTTGTACATGGCGCGCGCCGCGCCGCTCTTTTCGACCCTGACCATGGAGTTGCAGACCATGACGGCGCAGTCCGAGGGTAGGGGCGCGGCCTGCACCCTGAGCGGGAAAAAATCTATCTTGCAGGCGTGCCCCGTTGAACCGCACATGATCGCCGCCTGATCCATGCCGCCCCCCCGTGTGCCCACAAAATGCTCCGCATCGGCCATCCGCTCGGCAAACTGAAGACGCGCGGCGGCCCCTTCGACAGGACGCCCCGTCACCTCAAGGTAGGCCAGCCCGGAAAGCACCACCAGCGCGGAAGAGGAGCTTAATCCCGCCCCTGGGGGAAGGTCCGCGTCAAACAGCAGGTTCATGCCGGCATGGCGCGGTGGCTCGGAAAAATTGTTCAGCGCGGACACGGCCGCCTTCACATAATTGTCCCAGGAACCGGCGCAGGAGGGAATGATGCAGGGCGCGTTGTCAAAGGAAAGGGGCGGGAACGACGGGTCCATGTTGCGCAGGACAATGCGGTTGTCCGCGCGCGGTCCCGCAGCCACCCTGATTTCCCTTGAGATGGTCATGGGCAGCACGGGAAGGCCGTTGTAGTCGGTATGCTCGCCGATGAGGTTCACCCTGCCGGGCGCGCGCAGGCACACCGGCTGGCCGGGGCCGGGAAAACTTGATGCGAAGGCGGATTTCAGGCTGTCCCACATTTTTTGGCTGCCGCGTCCGGGTTACTTCTTTTTGCGGACCGGCTGGACAAACTCCAGATAATGGTCCTTGAAGGACGTTGTGGTCTTTTCGGCGGCCCTGCGGAGCATCAGCGCCTCCTCCGGATGGGTTACCACACCGAATTCCAGGTTGAACTCGCGCGTCTCCCCGGGCCGGAGCGCCTGAAGCAGGCCGTGTTTTTCATCCACATCGCGCCCCTCGATTCCGCAGGTGCAGGGTTCAAGGCCGCAGACATATACCTGCTCCCCGGTCATTTTCCACTGCACAAAGCGGGGCAGTTCCTTCTTGCTGTATTTCACGTACACACCGAAGCCGTTACCCGCGTCAAAACCGTCATTCAGGATCGCGGCGGTCACCTCGCCGTTTTTGTCCGCCGCCATGTCGTGGTAGTAGACCTTTTCCGCGAAGTTGCGCGACGGGCCGTCCATTTCATTCCAGCGCTCAAGACCGTTCCTTGCCGTCTCGTCGCGGGGGGCCACAAAACGGCTGGGCGAAACCATGCGCGAACCCGCGTCAAGGGCCGGCCAGCCAATGTTGCAATGGTAAAGAAGCATGAAGGGCTGAACGTTGAACCCCTCGTTTACCAGCACGTCCCGGATCCAAAACCGGTCCTCGCCCAGCGCCGTGTACACGCTGCGGTTCAGCACAAGGTTTTCCCCGAAAACGGAGGTCTCGCGGATTGACCCCTGCACGCAGAGCAAATAATCGTCACCGCACCATTCCTGGGATATCTTGATGTTGCGCCCGGGGATGTTGCCGATGCGTCCGTGAAGCCCGCGCCCGTTCAGGGCGCTGTCCGGATCCGGCGCGCCCACGTTGGTGAGACCGCAGGTGGCCACCAGGCCGCCGGCGTAACTGCGCAGCCAGCGGATGCCCTCCGCCTCGTAATACTGCGGTGCCACATCGCCACAGGAGGAGCGCCAGCCCATTGCGCGGCCCTGGTGGGAGGCGGACGAAATGTCGAGGCCCCGGTCCAGCGACACTACCACCTCCAGGCCGGTGCCTGTCGTGATGACAGCCGCCCGTCCGGGGCGCTCAATGCCGTCATCAAGCTGCACTGTGCGGATGCCCGCCACCTGGTCCATGTTGCCAATCCGTTTGCGCAACTCTTTTGCGGAATAACTTTTTCCGTGAAGGCGCATGAAGAGTCCTCCTCGCGCGGTAAGAAACCCAGTGGATGGAAACTAGCATACGGACGGCGCGGCTGCCAGTCAAATTGCGCCCAAAAAAAAGGGCCGCCGACCCGAAGGTCGGCGGCCGCGTCACTGCGGTGATGAAGGTTACTTGCGGCGGATGCCAGCCGCACCGGCAAGGGCGCAGGCGCCCGCCAGCAGGGCAAGACCAAGGCCGCCGGCAACCGGCAGGGAGTTCGGCGGGGCAACGCGGATGGCCACCGGGTCGGACTCCACAATTTCCTTCTCGGGAACGTCAACGTAGCACTGGTACAGACCCGCATCAGCCGGGGTGATGCTGGCGAAGGACAGGGTCGAACCCGTCTGCCCGTCAATCGCGTTGCTGTCCTTGTACCACTGATAGCTGGCGGCTTCGCCACCGGACACGGAAGCGGACAGGCGAACCTTCGCACCTTCCTCGAAGATGCCCGCGCCAACGATGATGACCTTCGGGCCGGTGTTCGGCGGGGCCTGGGCGGCGTCAAGGGCGGCGGCAACATACTGGGAAGCGCTGTAGCCCTGACCCGTCACGAAATACTGGTACTCTTTCTTGTTGGTGAAACCGTCGCCGTCCGCATCACCCAGCGGGCCAAGGTAGGCAAGACCGGTAAGCACACTCGGATCCGGAGCAGTCACGCCGATGTCTTCCAGCAGACCCATCAGTTCGCCGATGGCGGCGTTGGTGTTCGGATCGTCAAGGGCCGAGTAGGCGGAAAGCACGCCGATAAGGCCGCCGGCGAGATGGGGGGCAAGGAGGAAGAGCAGGTTGTTGTACCCCTCGTTGATCAGGCCCTGGATGAGCAGGGGGCTGATGATGTTGTAGTTCGCCTGGAAAGCCGCCATGACTTCCGCATGCTTCGGATGGGCGGTGTTGTTCATGATCGCCGCCATGATGGCCAGCTCAAAACGCCCGTCAGGAATGCCGTTCGGGGTGATCGGCAGGGTGGCTTCCGGGTCCAGATTCAGCGGGCCGTTGATGTCGGCATTCAGGCACTGAATCAGATAGGCAAAATCGTTGACCTCGGGGAAAGAGGAGGCCACCGGCGCCAGCGAGCAATACACCGTGTCCAGATACGCGCAGAAATCATAGGTGCCGGGGGCCGGAAAATTGACCGCCGTGGTCACCGTCGGCGGTGAAACAGCATAACTGGGCACCGTGGTGTACGGCGTGGTCAACTGCGCCGGACACGTTGTAACCGGGGTGTGTTGGGCCATCGCGGCCCCCGCACCCAGGACGACCGCGCAAATAACCGCGATCATCGAAACACTGTGGAAAGCTTTCTTCATGATGCTACGTCCTCCTTGTTCAAAAAGACCGGTTTGGCTCCACACACCCAAGAAAACAGCCTCACGCTCGTCTTTAATTGCCAGCAGTTCGTCACATGGAAACCGGGTTCCGTCACATCCGGCCTCGATTCCTCATGTGCTCTGCCATACACAATCATATACTAGAAATCCCCCCGTGTCAACCCCTATTTGGGGACATTTTTTCACCCAATCGCGCCACAAGTCGGCCCTCCCCACCAAATGGTTCCAAGTTTATGCCCTGTAGATAATTAGCCCTGTTTGGCTTGTACAATCCATTATAGGGACACCCCTCCCAGTTTGTGCCGTTTGCGTCCCGTGGGCTACAATCCCCTGGTTTCCAACTTTTTTATTCGGGCACAACGCAAATGGCCGGCTTGGGATTTGGACATTATAAAAATTTGGTCCTGCACAAGGCGTGGGCGGATTTCCGCGCCGAGGCGGAGCGCACCTATCTGGGGGTGGTGTGGTGGGTGCTCGATCCGCTTATCAACATGGTCATTTATTATCTGGTCTTTGGGCTGTTTCTGGGCCGAAACACCGAAGATTTTATTCCCTTTCTCCTCACCGGGCTGGTGGTGTGGCGGTTTATCGAGGCGACGGTGGTTCGCGCCGCCAATTCGATCCTGCAAAATGTGGCCATGGTGCGGCAGGTGGCCTTTCCCAAGGTGATTTACCCCATGATCGCCCTTTGCACCTGCCTGATGGAGTATGTTTTTTCCCTGCTCCTTCTCTTTACCGTGCTTTTCCTGTACGGTTACCCTGTGGGACCCACCTTTTTGGCGTTCCCCGTGGTTCTTTTTGTCGAGGTGCTGTTTGTGCTGGCCCTCTCCCTGCCCCTGGCGGCGGTGGTGACTTTTGTCCCCGATGCGGGAAAACTCATCACGCAGGGCCTGCGCATCATGTTTTACATGTCCGGGATTTTTTACGCGGTTTCCGATTTGCCGCCCAAGGCGCAGTTCTTTCTTCAGTTTAACCCCGCGATTCCCATCATCAACGCCATGCGGGACGCGCTCATGTACCAGCGGTGGCCCTCCTGGGGGTTGCTCGGGGTGGTGGGGGCGGTTTCCGGGATTGCCGCCCTGTCCGGCTGGATGCTCATAACACGGCTTGATCCGCTCTTTGCGAAAAGGATAGCCCGATGAGCGCCCCCGGGAAACGCGTCATCAGCCTGCGCCATGTCGGCGTGAGCTACTGGCTGCGGCAGAGCCTTTTCAGCCGCCGCAGGTTTTGGGCGCTGCGTGATGTGACCTTTGATTTGTATGAGGGGGACTCCCTGGGCATCATCGGCAAAAACGGCGTGGGGAAAAGCACCCTCCTGCGGCTGCTGGCCGGGGTGATGAGCCCCGACTGCGGCGAACTCGAAAACCACGGCGTCTCCACCTCCCTGCTGTCGCTGAGCCTGGGTTTCCTCCCTTATCTTTCGGGCAGGGAAAACGCGATTCTGGGCGGCATGTTCCAGGGCATGACCCGGCGGGAAATCTCCTCGAAAATGGACGACATCATCCGTTTCGCGGAACTGGATGAATTCATCGACCAGCCTGTGTCGTCCTATTCGTCCGGCATGAAGGCGCGCCTCGGGTTTGCCGTGGCCTTCCAGGCCGAGCCGGATGTGCTGCTGATTGACGAGGTGATCGGCGTGGGTGACGCTGATTTCCAGCAAAAATCGGTGTCCGTGATGAAGGAGCGCATGCGTTCCAAAGACACGACCATTGTGTTCGTCTCCCACAACGCGGCGCTCATCCGCGAACTCTGCAACCGGGCGGTGTGGATAGAGGACCGGGTGGTGCAGGTGGAGGGCGACGCGGACACGGTGCTGGCCGCCTACAATGATTTCCTCAAAACCGGCAAAAAGTTCCGCGAGGCCCCCGCGGAACCGGCATGACCCGCCCTACAGCGGCTTCAGTTCGGCGGGCGGCTGGTTTTCGGGCAGTTCAACCTCCTGCATGTTGTCGGACTTGATTCTGACCCAGGTCTTGCTCGGGTCAAAGTTGGGGTTCCTCCACAGCAGTTCCTGCGTGATGTCCTGCGCGTATATCGGGCTGGAAACCGCATAGACCTGTATCGGGCCAAAGCCTTTTTCCTTGGGATCAGCCGGTCCAATGACGCGCAGCCGGTAGCTGGAATACACCGAAGGCCTGCGAATGAAACGGATGGCGGTGTCTTCCGCGTTGATTGGCACTGTGCGGATTGGGCGGCCGTTTTCCAGCACCTGAAGTTTCTTTCCCAGGGCGCGCTTCACCCCGGCGACAAAAGCCACGTCGGAATTCAGGGGAACCACACCGCCGATGCCCACATCCATGGTTCCGTCGCCGGTCACATCGGCGGCGAAAAACAATTCGGGGCCGTTTATGTCACAGGACACGCAGGTGCGCCCGAGCCGCAGTCCCTCCAGCAACGCGGGCACGGAAAGGTCGCGGGCGTGAATGTAGGTGACCGGCCTGCCAAGGGGCACTTTCTTGCTTCCCGAACCGCTGCCGGCAATGGCGCAGGCCATGAGTCCCCGGTTCAACTCGTAGTCCCAAAACAGCGCGGATTGCGCGTTTGCGGACATGTCCCCCTGGTTGTAGGCGCCTGCGGCGGCCGCAATGGAATGGACCAATCCCCCGTCCTTGCGAATTTTTACCTCCTCCCTGAGCGCCTGAAGGGCCAGCGGCGGGGTTTCCCGCCACTCGCGGAACCAGATTTCAACGGCGTTCACATAGCTCAGGCCCCACTGCCAGGGTTTGGAGGGGAAACAGGGGTGCGCAACAGCCCAAATGCCGCCCTGCGCCTGAATCCGGACGCATTCCGCCTGCGCGGAGGGGATGCTGCCGGGGAGGTCGGGCTGGGTGCGCGGGCCATACACCAGGGCAACACCCATCTGATCATTTCCCCATTCCATGGCTGGTATCAAAAGAGTCTTTTGCGAGGTGAAACCGGGGTCTTTTAACGCCGCAAGGGTGTTCCGGTCTGTAATCGCCAGAAAGTCCAACCCCGAGGCCTCCGCCCGGCCCACGAGGGCGGAGACAGATTCTGTCCCGGTGCCATGGTTTGAGTATGCGTGCAAATCGCCCCGATACCAGGCCGCACCCTTCCTGAGCGTGCGCATGTCCGCCGGGAGGGTGGCCCTCCCTGGCATGCTCGCCGGGTCCTTCTCATCAGTGCCCGCGGCCATCTCCACCCGGTCTATCGCAAGGTCGCCGTCGCTGTCGAATGCCCGCAGGGGCACCGCCCCGCTTGCGCCCTCCAGAAGGTTCACGGCAATGGTTTCCGTTTTCCCCGCTTTGAGGGAAAGGTCCCTCACTTCGACCAGCACGGGCACTCCGCCCTCCAGCACATGCACATAAGCCCGGTATTCCCCCTCGGGCTGCGCGGAATTTGCCGCGCCCTTCAACACGTCAAAACTGCGGTTGGCGGCACCCTCCAGGCTAAGCAGGTCCACACGCCCGTCCAAAGGCTGGTTGACCACATTGGTCAAAGAAACAGACACCGCCCCCTTGGGACGGTTGTCAATGACAACCTGCGGCTGCGCACCAGAACCCTCATCCGCCTTAACGGCGGCCTTTTCCTGGGATTCCGTATTTTTTACCGGCGATCCTGTTCCAGCACACCCGGCAAGCACCAACCCGGCCAACAGAAACATCACTTTTTTCATATGCACGGCCAAATCCTTTTGTGGGCCCATCCCGGCCAACAACACATTCTTTGCCAAAAATGGATAAACCTTCAAATCTCTAATACTGTTAAAAGCGAAAATAAAAGTTGTTGCAATTATGACAAACAGGGTACACTTAATGTAAACCCTTTTTGATTATCAGGTTTTTTACGTCTTTATTTTTTGACCCATGACGTGTGAGGCAGTTCCCGGTCCTGCATTATCCCAAGGTGCATGGACAAAACCGCAGCCAAAGGAACAAGGTGAAGGATACCATGACACGACCCAAACACCAAACAAGCGGAGATCTCCTGGACCTGTTGTCCACAATCGACCTCCAAAGCAGCGTGGCCGTTTACATCCAAATTGAGAACCATGTCCAGTTTGCCATCTCCTCGGGGCGGCTGAAACCGGGCGACCAGCTTCCGGCGGTGCGGGAACTGGCGGAGAGGCTCACGGTCAACACAAACACGGTGTCCAAGGCTTACCGTGACCTTGTGGTGATGGGCCTGCTTTACACCCGCCGGGGCATGGGCGTGTTTGTGAGCAAGGACATCGAGGACAAATGCCGCGAGGACTGCCGCCGCCGGACCATCACCCGCCTTCACGAGGCGGTTTGCGAAAGCAAGGCGGCCGGTTTTGACGAAAAGGAAATCTCCGAGATTATCGAGAAGATTTACAAACTGAAGAGCAGCCCCTACGGCACCATGCCCCAGACCCTGCTCCAGCACGTGAAAATCCGCCGCCGCTAGGCGTTCCCCCGCAATCCCAAGGCCCGTCCGCGGGCCTTTTGAAACGGACCGCGCGGTTCACCCCGCCCGGTTCGTTTATTTTTTCAGCGCAAAACCGCGGCGCATCCCCTGCCAATCAAAAGCAGCGCCGCCACCACGAGGGCAAAACATCCCACGCCGCAACCCGCGCAGGAGCCGCCGTTCCTCCGCTCAAAGCGCCAAAACCGAACCTCCGCGTTTTCCGCATCCGGCGGCACCGCCCCCGCCCCCGGAGAGCTTTCATTTGATGCGCCTTCCAGCGGCTCCACCTGAATGTCAATCACCTCGGCGGGCTTGTCCGCATGCTGGACAGCCCTGAGCAACGCGCCGCAGGACGGGCAAACCCTGCCCGGGGGATTTTGGCCTGAAAAGCGCTGGACCGCGCCGCATTCTGGACAGGTGTGTGCTGGCAATCTGAGTGTCTCCGGCTGTTGGGGCCTCCCTGCCGGCCCTTGTCATTTGCCGTCCGGATTATCAAACCCCTCAATGGTGAACCCAATTCCCCCGTCATAGACGGAATTATCCGTGTACATCTCCTCAAAGAGCGGTTTGTCCTCCGGAGGCGGATAAGGGAAATCGAAGCGGACCAGCGGGCCAAAGGCGGCAAACTGGGCGGGCCCCTGGGTGGTGGTCATGTTGAGCCAGAATCCGCCGCTGTCCTCGTCCGGAACAGTCTCCAGCGTCCATCCGCCCAGGATTCCATTGTCGGCAGGCTCCACCAGGCCCGCCTCGAAATCCATGCGGCTCATCACATAAAGCCTTATCTGGCGCACAAAGCGGGGCACATAGTCCGCGCGCAAAACTATGCTGCTGTTCAGCGCGTTTGAAGAGGTGACAAGCCGGAGGCGTCCCTCAAGCACATTTCCCCTGTGATCGGAGGGCTTAAACCGGTCCTTGGGTGTGAACACGGCCCTTCCCTCCCCCAGCGCCAGTGAAAACGAGGGCAGAAACGCATCCACGCTCCGGTTCAGGCTCGCCCAGCGCAGAATGTACTGGCCCTCAAGGTTCTCTATCACCTGCTGTATGGTCGCGGGAATATCCTGCATGTTTTTCACGGGGAAAAATTCCCCGCCCGTGCGGCTTGTCAAATCAAGCAGCATCGGCAGGGTGGTGTCATCCCCGAAACCCACCACAAGGACATGCACGCCCCGCTGTGTGGCCGCCCGGACCGCATCATCCAGCGAATACACACTGGAGGTGTCCGCCCCGACGGTGAACAGGACAATGTGTCTGGACTCCTGGAGGGGTTCCCCATCGTCGAATTTTTTGGCTGACGCGACAATGGCGTCGTAAATCCGCGCACCGGAATAAAAACCCTGGACATAATCGGGCTGCACCGCCTCAATGCGGCCCCGCACATACCCCCGGTCCAGTGTGAAATCCGCCACATTCCCGGCGTCCCGGTCATCCCTGTGGAATTCCGTGACCCCGGCGAGCGCCTCAAGATTCAGCGCGGGCAGCAGCACATTCTTGGCGGTTTCCTCCATGCCCTGGATCGCGCCGGGGGTCTCCTGCATCCTGATGCTGTAGTCCAGCACGATGTCCATCTTCAACTGGCGGGCCGTGCCCCGCCGCAACTGGAGCCCCGAGTCAGACTTGACCGGATTGTCGTCCTCCAGTGCCTCAATCTTGAACTGGGCCGGCTCCGCCACGAGGGCGGCCCCCCTGGCGTCCTTAAGCCCGAAGGAAAAATCGATCAGGTAGGGGGAGGAATACGCGGCCACCGGATTAACCACATTCAGGGTGTCCATCCGGCCGTCCTGGTCCATCACCACCCGGACCTCCACCGTTTTTTCCCTTACCCCCTTGGAGGTGAATTTAATCTCCCCTTTGTGCTCCCCCTTGTCCAGTTTGCTCCGGTCGATCCGGATGATGACCACCTTTTTGTCAAAAGGCCCCTTTTCGGGATCGTCCGGGGCGCGGCTGGCAATCTCCCCCTCGCTCACATGTATCCAGGATTCGCTGGGCTTGACGCCCACGGTAAGCTCGGGGATGGTTTTGTTCAGGTTCCACACATAAAGGGGATAGGGCGCCTCGTTGCGGCTGAAATCCACGGTCCAGTTTGAAAGGGCGATGGCCTCCTGCCTGAAATCGCAGCCCTGCAGCAGGATGAACGAACACAACACCCCCGCAAGCGTGGCATGCCGCAACCGGTTCATCCTGTTCTCCGTCTTTCCCGTCCCCGGCGGTTGTTTTCCGCTCCCGGACCACGGGCCGGGGACGCTTGTGGTTTCATCCTTCCATAAGCATGGTGCATGGCGCGGTGGCTTTTCAAAAAAAACTCCAAAAAATTGATTTGTTCCGCGTCGTTTTCCGACAATTCAGGCCGTATTCCATCAGGAAACCAACCCATCCGGAGAACGAGCGATGCGCCCAAGCGACAGCACGAACACCCCCACCCGACGTGATTTTCTCATGACCAGCGGCAGGGCCGCCGCCGCGGCGGGAGTGGCCGCAATGACGGCGCGCACTGCAACCGGCGCGGAGGGGAAGCCCCTTCGGATCGGGTTGATTGGCTGCGGCCGGCGCGGACTGGGCGCGGTGCGCAACTGTTTTGACGCCGACCCGGACGTGACCCTGGTGGCGGCGGGCGATCTTTTCGGGGACCACATGGCGGATGCGCGGGAAAAACTCGCCGCAATGGGTGACCGGGTGAAACTGGACGACTCATCGTGCTTCACAGGCTTTGACGCGGGTGACAGGGTCATCGCCAGTGACGTGGACATTGTGCTCATGTGCCAGCCGCCCGCGTTCCGGCCCGCCCATTTGCGCGCCGCGGTCGAGGCGGGCCGCCATGTGTTCATGGAAAAACCGGCGGCGGTCTGCCCGGCGGGCGTCCGCTCCATCATGGAAACGGCAAAGCTGGCGGACAAGAAGGGCCTTTCCATTGTGGCGGGCACCCAGCGCAGGCACCAGAAGCCCTACCAGGAAATCATCCGCCGCATCCAGGACGGCGCCATCGGCGAGATTGTCTCCGCTGCCTGCTACTGGATCGGGGACTTCGGCTACTACCCGGCGGTGCTCCGCAAGGAAGGCTGGTCCGACGTGGAATGGCAGATCCGAAACTGGAACTATTTCACCTGGCTTTCCGGCGACCACATTGTGGAACAGCACCTCCACAACCTGGATGTGATCAACTGGATCATGGGCGCGCCGCCGGTGAAATGCCTCGGCATGGGCGGCCGCCAGCAGCGCACCGGCCCGGAATACGGCCACATCTTCGACCATTTCGCGGTGGAGTATGAATATCCGGGGGGCGTCCGCGTGCAGAGCCTGTGCCGCCAGATGGAAAACACCGACAACCGGGTCACGGAATACGTGGCGGGCACATTGGGCTCGGCGGTGCCGGGAAACGCCATCCAGGGCAAAAACAAATATGTCTTCAAGGGGGACCAGACGGATCCCTATGTCCAGGAGCACGCGGACCTGATTGCCTGCATCCGCGCCAACAAGCCCGTGAACGAGGCGCACGGCCTGGCGGAAAGCACCCTCACCGCCATCATGGGGCGCATGTCCGCCTACACCGGACAGGAGGTCACCTGGAAATGGGCGCTTGAAAAGAGCGAGCTTGATCTCACCCCAAAGGCGCTCTCCTTCGGGGAGCTTGCCGTGCCGCCCGTGGCGGTGCCGGGGGTGATGAAGCTCGTCTGACACGGCGTTTGATTCCCCGAACGCCGCCGCTTACCATGATCCGGTGTTTTGTCAGAAAACCAACATCAGGGAGCTGCGCCAATGAACACGGCCTGCTTGTCGGTCCTTGGGGCTCTTGTGTTTTCCTTCGCCGCCGGACAGCCCGCCCCCGGCAGTGTCGTGCCCGTCAAGGAGGGTGAAACCACCCTGTTCACCTACCGGGTGGGGCCGGCGCCCAACAAATCCTACGTGCAGGAACTCTTCACCCCGTCCGGCCTGAACGTGATTCGGGACCAGGTGCCCGACCACATCCACCACCACGGGCTGATGTTTGCCCTCGGCGTGGACGGCGTCACCTTCTGGGGCGAGCTTCCCGAGGCCGGCAAAGAGGTGTCAAAGCGCTTTCAGCAGAGCGGCGCCTCCCTCACCGAAGAGCTGGAATGGGTGCTTCCTGACGGGAAAAGGGTGCTGCGCGAACTGCGCACCGTGAAGGGAACCGCGGCGGCAAAGGACGGCCCGGCCCTGGTGGAATGGACCAGCCGGCTGGAGGCCGACAAGGACGGCGGGAAAATCACCCTGACCGGCGACCATTATTACGGCCTCGGCATGCGCTTCGCCGAGGACATGGACAAGCAGGGGCCGTTCATGCATTCCTCGGGCGCGCCGGGGGAACTGGTGCGCGGCAAGGAGCACAACACCCCCGGCGAGTGGTGCGCCTACACCGCCAAAACGAAGGGCAAGCCCGTCACCGTCGCCATGTTTGCCGCCCCGTCCAACCCGCGCCACCCCACGGTGTGGTTCACCATGCCGGAGGGCTTCGCCTACCTGTCGGCCACGCTGAACCTGTGGAAGCAGCCCCTGCCCCTGTCCCCCGGCGACACGCTGACGCTCACCTACGCCGTCGCCGTCTGGGACGGCGCGCAGTCCCCCGAAACCATCGACGCCGCCTGCAAGGCCTGGCAGTCCGGGAAATAACCTCAACGGGGGCGGCAGCCCCGGCACAAGGAGCCCAAAACCATGAGCATCACATCCGAATCCGGGGCGACGCGGCGCGAATTCCTGCGCCATGCCACCATGGCCGCGGCAACGGCGGGCGTTGCGGGCGCGGCCCGCAGGGCGCACGCGGCCAACAGCCCCAACGCGCGGCTGCGCATCGGCATCATCGGCTGCGGCGGCCGCTCCGGGGCGCATGTGTCCTCCTATGACTGGGTGAAGAGCGAGGGCCTGCCCATCGAGATTGCGGCGGTGTGCGACGTGTACAAGCCGCGCCGGGACCGCATGGCCAAAAAATACGACGCCAAGGCCTACGAGGACTACCGCGAACTGCTCGCGGACCCCTCGGTGGACGTGGTGAGCATCGCCACGCCGGACCACCACCACGGCTACCAGGCGCTGGACGCGGTGAAGGCGGGCAAGGACGTGTACTGCGAGAAGCCGGTGACCCACTGGCGGCAGTTCGAGCTGACCCGCGAACTGGCCATGGCCGTGAAGGAGTCCGGCAGGGTGTTCCAGCTCGGCACGCAGGGGCTGTCAGACTCGGCATGGCACCAGATGAAGAAGATGATCGCGGAGGGCGCCATCGGCAAGCCCATCCACGCGGAGTGCGGTTATTTCCGCGTGGGCGACTGGGGCGAGTCCGGCATGCCCATTGACGACGCCAATGTGAAACCGGGCCCCGAGCTGAACTGGGAGGCGTTTCTGGGCGACGCGCCCCGGAGGCCCTTTGACGTGAGCCGCTTCTTCCGCTGGCGCATGTACGAGGATTACTCCGGCGGTCCGGTGACCGATCTTTTCCCCCACTCCCTCACGCCCACCCTGTTCATGCTGGGCGGCGGCATGCCCGCCAAGGTGGTTGGCGTGGGCGGCAAGTACCGCTACGAGCCGCGCGAGGTGCCCGACACCTTCAACATGCTCATCGAATACCCGGGCGGGCTCACCGTGGCGGTGCTGGGCACCCAGGGCAACCCGCTCCAGGGCACGGGCGAACGGGGCGCGGGCGGGCGCGTTCCCATTATCCGGGGCTGGGACGCGGCCATCACCCTGGAGGGCAACGAGATTGTGCTGGTTCCGGTGGAAAACCCCGACAAAAACACCAGGCGCTTCCCCGTCGAGCAGGGCGAGGACACGAAGGCCTACTTCAAGTCCTTCATCGAGCACTGCCTGAACCGCGACACAAACACCGCGAGCAACGCGGAACTGGCCTACCAGGTGCAGACGGCGCTGCAGATGGGCGCGCTGGCGCTGCGCGAGGACAAGGTGGCCCGCTTTGACGCGGCGCAGCAGCGTATCGTTCTCTGATTGATTATTTGACGGACGCGGGCGGTTCGCCGGTGTTTCCGTCCCCGGTTGCGGGTTTCGCGCCGGGGGCGGCCCAGCGGACCGCCTGTTCCGTCAATTGCCGGAATTCGGGCAGGCTGAAGATGTCCGGGCCGTGTCCGGGCTGGATGAAGCACACCCGCGCGTTTTTATGGGTGCGGCACCAGCCGATTTCCCGCTGGCTGTCGGGGTGGTCCGTGGTCAGCAGGAGATGGTTGTCCGGCTCGGTGAGAAAACCCTTGTAGGTTTCGTCCGTGATGGTGAAGGGCTTCAGCCCTGCGGTGACGGGATGGTTCGGATCCTCCGGGCGCACCACAAATTCGGTGTCATGCCGGTAGGTGGACTGGGGAAAAGCCCTGTCCCCCTCCTTCACATCCTTGAGGAAATACCGCGCGCCGATGATTTTCCAGTATTCCGGCCAGTCGTTGAAGGCGGCGATGGCGTGGTGCATCACCACGAGCCCCACCCCCCGATCAAGCAGGGCGAGTAGGTTTTCCCTGCGCCTTTCAGAAATGCGCTGGCTCATGTTGTAGAGCAGGACGCAGTCGTAACCCCACTCCGAGATGTCCTCAAAAACCTCGCTGTCGTCCTTGAGCACGGCCATGTCGGCCTGGACGCCCCCAAGCCCGTCCACCATGTCCCGGAAGGGCTTCATTTCAAAGTCATGGCCGCCCACCACAACCAGCAGGCGCACCGGCTCCCCGGCAAAGGCGGAGGAAACCGCAAAAACAGCCAGCACCAGCGGCAGCGCCGCCGCACGGAACATCATGCCCATGGTGGATTCTCCCGTTGTCATGTTTGGGTCCGCTGTTGCGGTGTCCGCGCCTGCGATGATAGCATGGCCCCGGGGGTCGGCCCCTGGAGTTCGCACCGTGACTTACCGCAGGGAAATTGTACTGAAAATATTCCGCGGAATCTTCTCCGCGTACTTCTTTCTGCTGGTGCTGGCGCTTTACGCGGAAACCCGTGACGCGGCGGGGGAGATTAAGTGGCTGGTTCTGCAGTGGTTCGGCGCGTTCCTCTGCGCCGGGTGGCTGCTGGCGCAGCGGTGGTTTTCCCTGCCGGTGCGCCGACCCCGGATGCTGGCCGAGCTGGTGACGCTGTTTTGCGCGCTGTTGCTGGCGTCGGCGCTGGCCTCGCAGCACCGGTGGGCCGCGCTGGTGGAATTCTCGCGGTTTTTCTTCCTCGCGGCGCTGTATTTCACCGCGTCCCAGGTGTTTTTTGAGCCCGGCCAGGTGCTCCGGCTGTTCCGCTTTGTCTGCGCGGCGGTGGGCGTTGCCGCCCTGTATGCCGCCCTGCAGGCGGCCGGATACGACCCGTTTCCCTGGGAAAGCCAGGATTCGGAGGTGTACCGGCAGCTTCCCTCCACCTTTGGCAACCCCAATTACGCCGCCCATGTGCTGGTGCTGGCGCTGCCGGTGACGGTGCTGCTGCTCATGTCGGGATGGTTTTGGGCGCTTCCGCTCATGGCGGGGTTCGCCGCCTACCTCTGGCACACCGGTCAGCGGGGCGGGGTGGTGGCGCTGGCCGCCGCGGCGGGTGTGCTCGCGCTCGCATGGCTTTTCCGGCGGCTGCTGAAAAAACCGCACCGTGCCGCGGCGGCGGCCCTGGTGTCAGCCGCGCTGCTGGCCGCGCTGGCGGGCGGCGGGGCGATGGCCCTGCTGAAATGGCGCACGGGCACGGCGTTTCCGGTGGACGCGTCGGTGCTGCTCCGCTACCAGTCGCTGGTGGGCTCGTCCAGGATGGCGCTCAGCAGGCCGGTGCTCGGATTCGGCCCGGGGTGTTACAAAATTGAGAACCCCCGGTTCTGGACCTTCCACGAGCAGGAAAATTTCGCCCGTGATCTGACAATGAACCACCACGTGCACAATGATCCGCTGGAGCTTGCGGTGGATTCGGGGCTGCCCGCGGCGGGGGTGTGGCTGGCGCTGATGTGCACGGCCCTGGGCGGCGCGCTGATCATGGCGTGGACTGCCCGCGACCAGGCGCGGCGGCGGCTGGGCTGGCTTTTCGCAGCGGTTTTCACCGCGTTTTTTGTGGACGGCCTTTTCGGGTTCAACCTGCGGCTGCCCGTTTCCGCATCGCTGCTCTTCGTGTTTTTCGGGCTGATGGAGGGACTGGCAGAGCGCGGCGCGCCCCCGGAATCCGGCGGAGGCCCCCGCGTTCCGGCATGGCTGCGGTGGCCCGCGGCGGCGGCGGTCCTGTTTTTCCTGCTGCTGGGCACCCGCGAGTTTGCGGGCATGTACCACCATCATCAGGGGGTGGGCGCGCAGGCCTCCAAGCAATACGCCCTTGCGGCGCGCCACTATGAGCTTGGCAGGATGATTGCCCCCTGGAAGCACCGCTTCCCCTGGCGTCTGGGGCAGTTGGCCATGGTTCGGCAGGACATGGAGACGGCGGAAAAGGAATTCAACACCGCGCTCGCCCTCAACCCGAATGACATCGTCATGCGCACCACGCTGGCGGAGGCGCAGATGGTGCGCGCCCAGCGCACCGACACGGAGACCCGCGAGGGCGCCCTGGAGGCGCTGCGGCTGTACGACGCCGCCGCGGAGAACGCGCGGTTTGTGCTGGAACTCTGCCCCATGTTCGCCCAGGCCCACGACGCCCTGGGCCGCGCGGCGTCGCTGGGCGCGGCGCTGCTGGCCGCCCGGAAAAACCCGGACATCGCCGACAAGGCGCGGGAGTACTGGCAAATGGCGCGCACCCACCTCCAGCAGGCGGTGGTTTCGGAGGACGCCACCGAGGGCCGGGCCGGCATTTACCGGAACCTGGGCCGGGTGTGCGTGGCCCTTTCGGACTTTGACGGCGCGGAGCAGGCTTTTGCCCGGGCCGCGCAGGCGGATCCCGCCGACGACGACACCTGGCCGCTGTTTCTCCAGTTCGCGCGGGAGCACAACCGCTTCGGACGGCTGCGCACGGCGCTTTCGGACCAGATTGACTGGCTGCGCAACAAGCGGGAGCCCGACCGCAACGCGCTGGCGACGATGAACCTGTTTTACGCGAACGTGCTGGAGGTGGGCTTTTCCGACCTGGACGGCGCGGAGGACGCCTACGGGCTGGCGGTGCAGTACGCCCCGCTCCGGGGCGAGGTGTGGACCAACCTGGCGCGGTTTGCCTTCACCACGGGCCGCATCCCCGCCATGCGGGCCATGATCCTCCGCTCCTGCGATCAGCTTGCGGCCAGGACCCCGCCGTCCCCCCCCCTGCCGCAGGTGGCGGCGGTGGACGCGGTGCTGCGGCGCGGACCGGAGGCCATGGACAACGCCACGCTGGTGCTGGCCACGGCGGCGCGCTCGGCGCGCCCCGACGCGCCCCTGTCCCCGGCGCAGGAGTTTGGCTGGGCCGGCATCATGCTCTTTGAGCTGCTCCAGCAGGACGCCCCGGACGAGGCGCGGACCTGCAACGCCGCATTCAACCTCGCCCTGGTCTTTGCCGTGACGGGCGAGTACGGGCGCGCGGACATGCTCTTCAACGGCGCGAGGCGGTGCCTGGCACCGGAGCTTCAGCCCGCGCTCGTGGTGCAGTGGGCCGACATGCGCGTGCGCCAGGACCGCGCGCGGGAGGCGCTGACCATGCTGGAGGAGGCGCTGGCGTCATACCCCGACGACATGGACCTGTCCTGGGCCGCGGCGCGCGCCATGGTCAAAATGGGCCGGCGCGAAGACGCCCTGCGCGCCTACCGGAGCCTGCTGGAGTCGGACAAGATGGAGGAGGGCGCGCGGGCCATGCTGCGGGAGGAGATGTCCCTGCTGGAAAAGTCGGAGCCCCCCGCGAAGCCGCAAGAAAATTGACACGCGGGCGGCGCGTGATATACAATTTGCCCGTCTTTGCCGCCGGAGTGGTGGAATTGGCAGACACGCATGGTTCAGGTCCATGTGCTCGCAAGGGCGTGAAGGTTCAAGTCCTTTCTCCGGCACCATAAATTACCCGCATGCCGCGGTTCCCCCGGGAACGGCGGCATGTTTTTTTTTGCGCCGGGGCGCGTGGTACCATGGGCCTTGGGCGGATCAACACCGCCGCGAAAGGGATGTTCAGCGTATGACGGGCAGTGTGGTTATCTTCGGCGGCAGGGGGCAGTTGGGGCGCGATCTCACGGCCCTGCTCGCGCCGCGCGCGGAGGTCGCCGTCGCGGACATGCCCGAATGCGACATCACCCTGCCCGGCGTCGCCGGCGGGTTCATCCGCAAACACTCCCCCGCGCTGGTGATCAACGCCGCCGCGTACACGGACGTGGAGAAAGCGGAGGACGAGCCGGACGCGGCGCAAAGGGCCAACGAGGAGGGCGCGCGGCGGGTGGCGGAGGCGGCGGCGGAGGCGGGCGCGCCGGTGGTCTATTACTCCACGGACTTTGTCTTTGACGGGGCGTCGGAAGCGCCCTACGCAGAGGACGCGCCCACCGCGCCGCTGAGCGTTTACGGGCGCACCAAACTGCTGGGCGAGGAGGCCACCCGCGCGGCCAACCCGCGCCATTACATCCTGCGCACCGCCTGGCTCTACGGCCCCGGCGGCAACAACTTCGTGGAGAAGATCATCCGCGCCGCGCGGCAGCGCCCCGAACTGCGGGTGGTGCTGGACGAGGAGGGCTCGCCCACCCACACCTGGGATCTGGCTCAGGCGACCCTGGCCCTGGCGGACTCCGGAAAACACGGCCTGTACCATGTGGTGAACACGGGCTGTTGCTCCCGTTTCGAATTCGCCCGGACCATCCTCGAAATGGCCGGTGTCGGCACGCCGGTCCATCCCTGCGCCGCCGCCGAATTGCCGATGAAGGCCAAGCGCCCCCCCCGCGCCGTGCTGGACACGGCCAAGTACACCGAAGCCACCGGCCTGACGCCCCGCCCATGGCGCGACGCGCTGGCCCATTATTTTGAAAGAAGGGAAACACGCCCATGAAGCGCATCATGGTCACCGGCGGCGCCGGGTTCATCGGCTCCGCCTTCGTCCGCCACCAGTTGGACAATTACCCGGAAACCCACGTGGTGGTCTACGACAAGCTGACCTACTCGGGCAACCTGGACAACCTGAAGGGGCTCGACACGGCGCGCCACACCTTCATCCAGGGCGACATCGCCGATCCGGAGGCGGTGGCCGCCGCCCTCGCGGGATGCGACGCGCTGGTGAACTTCGCCGCCGAAAGCCACGTGGACCGCAGCCTCATGGGCGCCATGGACTTCATCACCACCAACGTCACCGGCGTGAACGTGCTGCTGGAGCAGGCGCGCCGCGCCGCCGTGGAAAGGGTGCTGCTCGTGTCCACCGACGAGGTCTACGGCAGCATTGACGAGGGTTCTTTCACCGAGGCCGACCCCGTCCACCCGCGCAACCCCTACGCCGCCAGCAAGGCCGGCGGCGAACTCTTCGGCGTCGCCCACTTCGAAACCCACGGACTGCCCGTGATCATCACCCGCGGCTCGAACACCTACGGACCCCGCCAGTACCCCGAAAAGGTGCTGCCCCTCTTCGTCACCAACGCCATTGACAACGAGCCCCTGCCCCTCTACGGCGACGGCAGAAACGTGCGCGACTGGCTCCACGTCGGCGACCACTGCTCCGGCATCGACTGCGCCCTGCGCCATGGCGAGCCCGGCCAGTGCTACAACGTCCCCGGCGGCAACGAGCGCATGAACATCGAACTCACCGCCCGCATCCTCGAACTGCTCGGCAAGGGTCCGGAGCTCATCCGCCCCGTCGCCGACCGCGTCGGCCACGACCGCCGCTACTCTATAGACGGGGCCAAGCTCCGCGCGCTGGGCTGGCGGCCCGCCATGTCCTGGGACGAGGGCGTCGAGGACACCGTCCGCTGGTACCGCGACAACGAGTGGTGGTGGCGCAAGATCAAGTCCGGCGAGTTCCGCGCCTACTACGAGCGCCAGTACGGAAACCTGAAGTAGGCCGCCGCGCGCGGAACATCCAAATGGCCCAAGGGGAAAGCGAAAACCATGTTCGAGCAGGCATTCAAAAACATTGACGACGTGCTGTGGAAAGAGGCGGGGTGCACCACCGAGCTGGACTACGTGGAGCAGTCGTCGTGGCTGCTGTTCCTGAAGTACCTCGACGGGCTGGAGCAGGACCGGGCGATGGAGGCGGATCTGGAGGGCAGGAAGTACGCCCACATCCTCGACGCGCCGTACCGCTGGGAGAGCTGGGCCGCGCCGAAGGGCCGCGACGGCAGGGTGGACCACAACAAGGCGCTCACCGGCGACGATCTGCGCGACTTCGTGGACCGCAGGCTCTTCCCCTACCTGCACGGGTTCAAGCAGAAGGCGACCGGGCCGAACACCATCGAATACAAGATCGGCGAGATCTTCGGCGAAATCAAGAACAAGATCCAGAGCGGCTACAACCTCCGCGAAATCATCGACCACATCGACGAGCTGCACTTCCGGTCGCAAAAGGAGAAGCACGAGCTGTCCCACCTGTACGAGGGGAAGATCCAGCGGATGGGCAACGCCGGGCGCAACGGCGGCGAGTACTACACGCCCCGCCCCCTCATCCGCGCCATCGTGCGCGTGGTCAACCCCGTGATTGGCGAAACCGTCTACGACGGGGCCTGCGGGTCGGCGGGCTTCCTCTGCGAGGCCTTCGACCACATGAAAAATCCGGGGCGGGATGAGGGGGAGGCCAATCAGGAGATTGGCGTGCCCAGGAAAAACCCAAAGGGTGCCTCCCCTGGGCACGCCGTTCTCCCGAACGGCTCCTCCCCCCGGCTGAGCACAAAAGATCTGGAAATCCTCCAGACCCGCACCTTTTACGGCAAGGAGAAGAAAAGCCTCGCCTACGTCATCGCCATCATGAACATGATCCTCCACGGCATCGACGCGCCCAACATCCTCCACACCAACACCCTCACCGAAAACCTCGCCGACATCCAGGCGAAGGACCGCTTCGACGTCATCCTCGCCAATCCGCCCTTCGGCGGCAAGGAGCGCAAGGAGGTCCAGCAGAACTTCCCCATCCGCACCGGCGAGACCGCCTTCCTCTTCCTCCAGCACTTCATCAAAATGCTCAAGGCCGGGGGCCGCGCGGGCGTCGTCATCAAAAACACCTTCCTCTCCAACACCGACAACGCCTCCGTCAGCCTGCGCAGGCTCCTGCTCGAAAACTGCAACCTCCACACCGTCCTCGACTGCCCCGGCGGCACCTTCCAGGGCGCGGGCGTGAAGACCGTCGTGCTGTTCTTCGAAAAGGGCGCGCCCACCCGCAACATCTGGTATTATCAGCTCGACCCCGGACGCAACCTCGGCAAGACCAACCCCCTCAACGACGACGACCTCGCCGACTTCGTCGCCCTCCAGAAATCCCGCGCCCACTCCCCCAAAAGCTGGACCGTGGACGTCAAGGACATCAGCACCGCCTCCTGCGACCTCTCCGTAAAAAATCCCAGCGGCGGCGGCGAAATCCTCCACCAAAGCCCCCAGGACATCCTCGAAGAAATCGCCGCCCTCGACAACGAAAGCGCGCAGGTCCTCGAAACCATTCGGGGGTTGCTCGGATGAAGGGGTGGGAGAAAAAAACTTTCGAAGAATGTATCGAAAAGGTCACCTATACTACAAAAATTCAGCGTAAGGACTTCTTAGTTGAAGGTGCCTTCCCAATTATTTCTCAAGAAGAGGCATTGATCAATGGTTTTTGGAATAACGAGACTGACCTTTTCAAAATCGCGCGCCCAATCATCGTCTTTGGTGACCACACTAAGATTTTAAAGTACATTGACTTTAATTTTGTGCTTGGTGCCGATGGTGTAAAACTCTTGTGTCCATGCGAATTTCTTCTACCTAAATTTTTCTTTTATCAGCTTCAGTCCATAGATCTAAAATCTCTTGGGTATTCTCGCCACTATAGGCTACTCAAAGAAATTGAGGTTAAATATCCCCCCCTTTCCGAACAGCGGCGGATCGTGGGCATCCTCGACGAGGCCTTTGACGGCATCGCCACCGCCAAAGCCAACGCCGAAAAAAACCTCCAAAACGCCCGCGCCGTCTTTGAAAGCCACCTCAACGCCGTCTTCTCCCAAAAAGGCGACGGCTGGGTGGAAAAAAGGCTGGAATCCCTCGCAACGAAAATAGGCAGTGGGGCGACTCCGCGCGGCGGAGAAGAATCCTATAAATCACAAGGCGTCTCGTTGATACGCAGTCTTAACGTCCACGATTTAGGCTTCAGGTATCCCAAACTTGCCTTTCTCGATGATGAACAAGCCGATGATCTCTCCAACGTCACAGTACAACGACACGATGTTCTGCTTAACATCACGGGGGCGTCGGTCGCGCGTTGTTGTATCGTTCCAGAGTGTGTGCTACCCGCTAGGGTGAACCAGCATGTATCAATCATCAGGCCGATTGCTGACAAGTTGGACGCGGAATTCCTCCATTACCTGCTGATCTCAAAACCGTACAAAGACCAATTGCTACAGACTGGTGCTGAAGGTGGGTCAACCCGACAGGCGATCACCAAGGCGCAGATTCAAGACTTTTCAATAAAATACCCGCCATCCCTCAAGGAGCAAGAGCTAATCGTCGCGGGAATAGATGCCATGCTCACTGAGACCCAGCGCCTCGAATCCGTCTACCAGCGCAAACTGGCGGCGCTGGAGGCGCTGAAAAAGTCGCTGCTGCACCAGGCCTTCACGGGGGGGCTGTAGGCCTTCCTTCCGCCCTCTTCCTCCGTGCCTCCGCGGTTCCGTGTGAGAATTTCCCCTTCCTCTTCGCGGCTTCGCGCCTTTGCGTGAAACTTTCCGGAATGCCCACACGAAGATGCAAAGGCGCAAAGGAAAAAACGCGGGCGGACACGGGGGTCCGCCCCTACAAAATCACTTTTCCCTTTCCGCGTGTTCCCTGTGTTCCGTGGTCCCTCTTCCTTCCGTGCCGCCGCCGGTTTCGCCGCGTTTGAGGAATGGAACGGGGCGTTCCATGCTTCATCCTTGGCATTCAATGCATGGAACGGGACATTCGATGCTTCAACCGTGGAATTCGATGGATGGAACGGGACGTTTGATGCTTAAAACGTGACGTTTGATGCATCAAATGAGGCATTCGATGCATGGAATGGGGCGTTTTAATATTAAAACGTGGAATTTAAAGCATCAAACAAGGAATTCAAAGCATGGAATGGGGTGTTTTAATATTAAAACGTGGAATTTGAAGCATCAAACAAGGAATTCGATGCATGGAATGAGGCATTTTAATATTAAAATGCGGCGTTTTAATGTTAAAACGTGACGTTTTAATATTAAAATGTGACGTTTGATTCGAGTTGCAGGTAGTTTTTAGGGATTTCGTTGGAAAAACGCGGGGTATGCGGATGCGCCCGAAGTAAGCAGACGGTAACGGGAATTATGCGGGGCGGGATTCAGGATAGAGACAGGATAACGGGATGAACAGGATGGGGGCCAAGGAAGCGCATGCGGGGGAGGACATTCATGCGAAGGCGCGAAGGAAAGAGAAGAAGGGAAAGATTTTTTGAACCACGGAGGCCGCCGGGGAAGCACAGAGGCGACCACGGACCACACGGAACACACGGAAAAGGGGGCGAAGATTCTTGTAGGGGCGGACCCCCGTGTCCGCCCGTCCTTGCCAACCCGAACATCCCCGTATTTCCTTCTTCCCCCCTTCCGCGTGTTCCGTGTGTTCCGTGGTTGCCCTTGCGGCTTTGCGGCTTCGCGTGAGGCCCCAGGAATTCGCCCCGGTCCGCCGGGGGGAAGAATGGCGAATGGATCCGCGAACCTGTATGCTATGGGGCACACACGGAGCGGTTGGGAAGCGCATGAACGAAGCGGAAACGAGAGCGGAGCACATTGACCCCGCGCTGGCGGCGGCGGGCTGGGGCCTTGTTGGAGAAGCCGCATCGTCATAGCGACTTCAATGGAGACGCAACATGATGAAGACGACACCCGTTCACTATCATCTCGGCAAGTTTCCGCCGAAGGCACTTGACTGGCCGCATCTCATCCCGCTGATCGGCCCCGCCAGCGCAGGGTTGGCGCGTTACGATGGATTGCTTTCGGCAATACCGAACGCGCACGTCCTCCTCTCCCCCCTGACCACGCAGGAAGCCGTGTTGTCCTCCAAGATCGAAGGCACGCACGTCACCATCGGGGAGGTGCTGGAAATCGAGGCGGGCGGAGAGTCCGAAACCCTCACCCAACCCAAAAGGGACGACGCCGAGGAGGTGCTCAACTACCGCAAGGCCATGCGCGCCTGCACCGGCGAAATGGAACAACGTCCGCTTTCCCAGCACATATTGCGGGCCGCGCACGGAATGCTGATGCAGGGTGTGCGGGGGCGCGACAAGTCGCCGGGAGGTTACCGCACCGAGCAGAACTGGATCGGCCCCAAGGGATGCGCCCTGGAGCGGGCGAGTTTCGTTCCGATTGGACCGGAACACCTGCGCAGCGGGATGGACGACTGGGAACGCTTCCTTGGCAACACAAGCGAGCCGGACATACTGGTTCAGCTTGCCATCATCCATGTCGAGTTCGAGGCGCTTCACCCTTTCAAGGACGGGAACGGCCGCTTGGGACGCATGCTGATTCCGCTCTATCTGTATCAGAGGAAACTGCTTGCCAGTCCGGACTTCTACATGAGCGGGTACCTGGAGGCAAACCGGGAGGAATATCAGGAACGGCTGAGGGCCGTTTCCCGGGATGGTGACTGGACAGGCTGGTGCGCGTTCTTCCTGAAGGGGATACAGCAACAGGCGGCGGAAAACGAGAGCAAAGCGCGGGCCATTCTCACCCTTTACAACCGGGTCAAGACCCAAATGGCGGACGTCACGCACTCCCAGCATGCCATCCGGGCGGTTGATTTCATTTTTGAAACGCCCATATTTGCCGCCACCCTGTTCACCAGTCACTCGTCCATCCCGAAGCCGACAGCCGCCCGTATCCTGAAAATATTGGAGCGGGAAGGTCTTCTTCTTCCGATATTGAAGGCAAAAGGGCGGAAACCCGGTGTTTTCGCGTTTCGCGAACTAATCAATATAGCCGAAGGCAAGAATGTGTTTTGAGTCTCACTGGTGAGACACAACCGGTTTTGTGTCTCAAAAATCGCAATGAATGAGACGCAAGCCCGTTTGTGTCTCATTCATGAGACACAAGAACGGGTGCATGGAAGAACGATGAACGAAGCGGAAACGAGAGCGGAGCACATTGATCCCGCGCTGGCGGCGGCGGGCTGGGGCGTCGTGGAGGGCAGCCGCATCCACCGGGAGTACCGCATCGCGCCGGGGCGGCTGCAGGGCGGCGGCAGGCGGAACAAGCCGGAGATCGCCGACTATGTGCTGGTGTACCGCAACCTGAAGCTGGCGGTGGTGGAGGCAAAGGCGTGGGACGCGCCGCACACGGAGGGGGTGGCACAGGCGAAGCAGTACGCCAAAAAACTCGCCGTCCGCTTCGCCTATGCGACGAACGGACAGAAGATTTACGGCATCGACATGGACACGGGCGCGGAGGGCGACGCGGCCCAATATCCCGGCCCGAAGGAACTGTGGGCGCGCACCTTTGCGGAGCAGAACGAGTGGCGCGACCGCTTTGCGGAGGTGCCCTATGAGGACAAGGGCGGCAGCCACGGGGCGCGGTACTATCAGGACACCGCCATCCAGAACGTGATGGAGGCGGTGGCCGGGGGACGGGAGCGCATCCTGCTGACACTGGCGACGGGCACGGGCAAGACCTTCATCGCGTTTCAGATTGCATGGAAGCTGTTCCACAGCCGGTGGAACCTGAACCGGGACGGCCAGCGCCGCCCGCGCATTTTGTTCCTCGCCGACCGCAACATTCTGGCCGACCAGGCGTACAACGCCTTTTCCGCGTTCCCGGAGGACGCGATGGTGCGGATTGCGCCGGACGACATCCGCAAGAAGGGCAGGGTGCCCAAGAACGGGAGCATCTTCTTCACCATTTTCCAGACCTTCATGTGCGGCCCCCCGGTGGAGGGTGTGCCGTCCCCCTATTTCGGCGACTACCCGCCGGACTTCTTCGACCTGATCATCATTGACGAGTGCCACCGGGGCGGTGCAAACGACGAGGGCAACTGGCGCGGCATCATGGAATACTTCACCCCCGCCGTGCAGTTGGGCCTGACCGCCACGCCCAAGCGCAGGGAGAATTCGGACACCTACAAGTACTTCGGCGAGCCGGTGTTCGTGTACTCGCTCAAGGACGGCATCAACGACGGGTTCCTGACGCCGTTCAAGGTGCGGCAGATTTCGACGACGCTGGATGAGTACGTGTACACCCCCGATGACGTGCTGGTGGAGGGCGAGGTGGAGACGGGCAGGCGGTACACGGAGAAGGACTTCAACAAGGTCATCGAGATAAAGGAGCGCGAGGCCTACCGGGTGCGGCTGTTCATGGACATGATCAACCAGCGGGAGAAGACGCTGGTGTTCTGCGCCACGCAGTTGCATGCGCTGGCGGTGCGCGACCTCGTCAACCAGTTGAAGACCAGCACGGAGCCGGACTACTGCCACCGCGTGACCGCCGACGACGGGAAGCTGGGCGACCAGTGGCTGCGCGACTTTCAGGACAACGAAAAGAGCATTCCGACCATCCTGACGACGTCGCAGAAGCTGTCCACCGGCGTGGACGCCCGGAACGTGCGCAACATCGTGCTGATGCGCCCCGTAAACTCCATGATCGAGTTCAAGCAGATCATCGGACGCGGCACCCGGCTCTACGACGGCAAGGACTACTTCACCATCTACGACTTTGTGAAGGCGCACCACCATTTCAACGACTCCGAATGGGACGGGGAGCCGGAGGATCCGGGGAAACCGGAGGCATGCCCCAAGTGCGGCTGCCGCCCCTGCGTCTGCGAAAAAGAACCGGCACCGCCCTGCCCCGACTGCGGCGAGCGCCCCTGCGTCTGTGAAAAGGGGCCCTGCCCCGTGTGCGGCAAGGTGCGGTGCGTGTGCGGGAAGAAGGAGCGGATCAGGATTAAACTGGCCGACGGCAAGGAGCGCAGCCTCCAGCACATGACGGCGACGACCTTCTGGCACCCCGACGGCACGCCCATGTCGTCGCGGCAGTTCATGGAGTCGCTCTTCGGCAGGCTGCCGGAGTTCTTCCGGGACGAGGAGGAGCTGCGCCTCATCTGGAGCGCCCCGGACACGCGCAAAAAACTGCTGCGGGGGCTGGAGGAGAAGGGCTTTGGCCGGGAACAACTGGAGGAGATGCAGCGGATCATCGACGCGGAGAAGAGCGACCTCTTCGACGTGCTGGCCCATGTGGCCTACGCGCTGCCGCCGCTGACCCGCGAGGAGCGGGCCGTGCGCGCCAGGGCGCTGATCAACAACCGGTTCGGCACGCGCCAGCGGGTGTTTCTGGAATTTGTGCTGGCCCATTACGTGCGCGAGGGCGTGGACGAGCTGGACCAGGAAAAGCTGACGCCGCTGCTGCGGCTGAAATACCACGACTCCATCGCGGACGCCGTGGCCGATCTGGGCAAGCCCGACGAGATTGGCAGGATTTTCAGCGGCTTCCAGCGGTTCCTCTACCAGCCCGCCTACGCATGACGCGGCGCGGCAAAAAAACAGGGAGAAACGGCGGGGAATCCGGGGAAGAAAATGGTGGGCCGTGCAGGAGTCGAACCTGCGACCTTGTGATTAAGAGTCACCTGCTCTACCAACTGAGCTAACGGCCCGGAGAAGAAAAAAATGGAGCGGGAGACGGGACTCGAACCCGCGACGTCAACCTTGGCAAGGTTGCACTCTACCACTGAGTTACTCCCGCTCGAATGGTGGACAAATCGTAGCAAATCCAAAAAGCCGGTGTCAAGCGGAACACGCCTGTTTTTTTGCGCCCCGGCGCGGATTGCGCCGCCGGCGCGGCGGGCGGCGCGGAAAAAACGGCCGGTGTTGTCATGACAGCCCCGCTCATGTGGTAAAGTTTGGCGTACAATATGGAAGGATTGCCGAGGCCCATGAAAAGACTGTTTTTGGTTTTGACGACGATGCTGGCGCTCCCACTGCTGCCAGGCTGCGACTGGATGTGCCCGCGCCCGGATTTTTCCGCGGAGCCCGTTGCCGGGCAGGCGCCGCTGCGGGTGGCCTTCACCAACCTGTCGCGGGACGGCGGCCTTTTGGAGCCGCGCTGGGAATGGGACTTCGGCGACGGTTCGGAGGCGTCCGCGGAGCGCGACCCGGCCCATGTGTATGAACAGGCGGGCGTGTACACGGTCACGTTGCGCAGGGTTTGCCTGTTCGGCGCGCGCGAAAGCGCCAAAACGGATCTGGTCACGGTTTCGGCCCCCCCGGTCGAACCGGAGGGCGAGGGGGAGACCGAAGGGGAAGGCGAGGGCGAAACCGAGGGTGAAGGCGAAGCCGAGGGCGAGGGCGAGGCGGAGGTGCAGCCCGTGCTGGGAAGACAGTTCAGCACGGGGCTATACACCCCCGGAAGTCCGCTGCGGGTGACCCTGACGCTGACCTATGACGGGGACCGCCCCATCACCTCCCTCGGCGTGGTTGAACGCATCCCCGCCGGATGGAATTTCCAGGACGCCCTTGAGGGCGCCGTTCCGGACATCGTCAATTTTTCGGTGCATACCGGTGAACTCCAGTTCGCCTGGGTGCAGGTGCCCTCCTTTCCGGCGGCCTTCTCTTTCCAATTGTTGCCGGGGGAAGGGGTGGCGGGAATGCAACGCTTTTCCGGGGAGGTGCTTTACCGTTTTGACGGGGGACAGCTTGTCACGTCTCCGGTTGTTTCACTGATTGATTCAGATGTTGCCATTGAAGGTGAAGGTGAGGGTGAAGGTGAGGGTGAAGGTGAGGGTGAAGGTGAGGGTGAAGGTGAGGGTGAAGGTGAGGGTGAAGGTGAGGGTGAAG